>ULOD01006753.1_pt1 | contig 11363 bp, 7 predicted proteins | sample 1952351 | NCBI WGS metagenome assembly ULOD01 (sample SAMEA4835596, study PRJEB28245) | human gut metagenome | biome: gut microbiome; material: fecal sample | place: Denmark | collected 2008 | reverse complement strand
TATACAGATGTATTGTTGATGTATGCTGAGGCTGCCAACGAACTGAGTGATGGACCTACAGATGCAGCTAAGGCCGCTCTTCGTCAGGTACGCCAACGTGCATTCACTAACTCGGAAAAGATTGATCCGTATATCGAAAGTATGAGTGGGTCAAAGGAGGATTTTCTGAAGGCTGTGCTTGATGAACGTAAGTTTGAGTTTGCTGGTGAAAACATGCGTTGGAAAGATTTGGTTCGTAATAACCTTTTGGCAGAAAATACTTATTATAACTTCTTACGCTATTTGGTTTGCGGTGAAAACGGTGCGGGACAATCTGAATACCAAGAAATGGTGGAAGAGTATGACGGAATGCCTGGATATTTAGATAAATTGCCATCAACCGTATATTATATGATTGGTGCAAATCCTCAAACTCCGGATGTATTTCCCAATACATCATTGCGTATTATTGATATTTACAATCCATATGATGATGTAGTTGTGAGTACAGTTCCTGATGGATATAGAGCATCGACAGTTCAGTATCCTTACGCCTGGGCTTCTGATGCAGGTGTAGTGAATGCACAATGTTTGTACTCATTCTATGGATACATTTATTGCGATCAGATATCAGGTTTGGTTTATTTGAATACTAATGGCAAATATAGTACTCATGCTCCGAGTGCAAATGCCAGTTTGCCGCCGGTTCGATATATTTTGCCATATCCGAATGAAGCAATTCAACGTTCTGCCGGTGCCTATAAGAACTATTACGGTTATACAAAGTAGTAATCAATAAATAAGAAACAACAATATGAAAAAGAAATTCTTATATATCATGACGGCTCTCTGTTCATTCTCGTTTGTGGCTTGTAGTGATGATGACTATATTCCCGGGAAGAGCGAATTGGACGCTGACAGGGAGCTTATGACCATGTTTCGTGTAGACAATAATTCGAATAAGGGTGATACCGATCCATATCGTTGTCAGGTAGTGAATATAAATGATGTGCAGCTTCGTTGGTATGGTGTGGACGGTTGTGCCGGCTATGAATTGAAATGGGGATTGCAAGGTAACGTGGCTTCCGGTTTGGCAGAAGATTGGGAAAACCCTGATAATATTGTAGGTTCGGTAATTTTGGGACCTGATGAACTGGAATATTTGGTTGAGGATCTCCAATATTCTACTCCCTATCATTTTGCCATCCGTACTCTCTCTAAGAAAGGTGAGGGGCACCATTCTAAGTGGTATGGTTATGGTAGCGGTCGTCAGTGGTCTGAGTATTGTAGTTTTACTACCGAACCTCGTTATGATACTCCGGAGGTTATTGTCGTTAACGATGTGACTGAAACTACTTTCCGGGTAAACATAGACCGTCAATTGGCAACTTCGGGTAGTGCTGATCAACAGCAAAAATACATGAATTACTTTGAGGTCGTAGAAGGTAATTTTGTAATGCAGACTCTAACAGTGGAGCCTTCACCTACTAATCCTAATGCCGCTTGTCCCGACAAGTGGAAGAACTACCAATTGACTCAGGAAGATTTTGAGCGTGGTTATGTAGATATTGATGGTTTGGAGACTAACTGTGTGTATTTGGTAAACGTGCAGAACGATAATGTGGCTGTACATTGGGATGCTATTTATAATACTTGTGTGATTCGTATGGATGGTGTAGCGGGTGACCCTATTTTAATCGAGCACTTTGCTGACCCGAACGATACCATTCGTGGTGCTTACGAGTATAATGCATCCCGTCTTGACACTATCATTGATAACTTTACTGCAGATGGTAGCATGGCTGAAGGTCAGATTTTCTATTTGGAAGGCGGAAAAACTTACTATTTTGCTCAAAATGTATCTATCTGTAAAGGTTTTACTTTGCAGACAGACCCTGAAACCCTTTCTAGGGGTAATGCCAAAGTACTAATGGGAGGTACATGGAGTCAGGATAATGGTGCTTGTGGTAATGCGATGAACTTCATGTTCGGGCGTAATCCGCAAACTGGTGAGTTGGGTGGTATCAATGTGAAGTCGGTAATATTTAAAAATCTTGACTTTGATTGTCCGAAAGCTGTTCACTATGGGCTTTATAATGGTAATACTACCGGTAACTACTTTATAAATATGTACTCTATGGGTATGGCTATTTCATTCCAGTCGTTTGAAATCTATGATTGTACCTTCCAGGGACAGATTCGTGGTTTCCTACGTACGCAAGGCTCTAATCGTAAGACGTTTGAGCGAATTCAAATAGAAAATTGTATTTTCTATAATTCAGGGTATTATCAGAATAATGGTGGTGGATATAATTGGTTCCATGGTGATGGCTCAACGGCAAAATGTAATGTATTCAATGACTTTATTTTCCGCAACAATACCATTTATGATTCACCGCATGGTGCCTTTATTACTAATAATAAGGATAATTTTGACTGGCCGGCAAACGTTCGTTATAAGTTTACTATTGAGAATAATACGTTCATAAACTTTGAAACTCGTGGTGGTTCCAAGATCTTTGATATGCGTAATGTGCCAAGTGGCACGGAAATTATCTTCCAGAAGAACTTGTTCATTTTGGCTAAGGATGAACTTGATAATCGTACAATGAAGTCACAGGCTATTGATCTTCGTAAAGTAAATGGTGATGGTGCTATTATCTACGATTTCAAGGATAATTATTCTACTAATGCCTATCTGACCAATGGTTCTATTTTCTCTAGTGGTTTTAATGCTTCGAAGAATAATGCTGGTTATAATTTCAATGTTAATGGTACTGATGAACTGGCTGTTCATTTGGGAGATGAGCAGGATCCTGAAGGAATTTCTCCTACAGAATTAATGAAGAACCCGAATCCACCTCATCACGATCCGGATAAGTTGATGCATCGTGGTATTGATCTCAACAACCTGTATTATAACAATAGCGACAAGGTACGCAATTCTGCTATTTATCGCTTGGGAATTGGTGATCCGCGTTGGAAACAATAATGGAAATTTTAAAGTAAAAATCTTTCAAAAACAGATGTTTTGAAAGACATTCTTTGCAGTGAAAGGCGGTTCGTGATGAATAGCCTTTCTTTTACAAATTGAATAAGTTTATATGCCTTTAAGTTAGTAACTAATACCGCTTACAGTAAAGCCCCATATAGCCTGTACTCCAAAGGAAGATAGACACAAGCGGGAATCTAAGACTGCAAAAGGTAAAAATATGTAAGTATTAAAGATGTCTTCTTGAAAGAGGGTGTTCCTATAAAAATTAAATTTTGACATCATGAAGAAGAACTTATACTTGTTGTTGGCCGCCATCGTAACCTTGGTAAGTTGTACACAGAAGTGTATTACCGGAAGAATCTCCGTGAGTGGTGGGGCTTCTTTATATTACGAAGAGAAAGGCTCGGGTACGCCCTTAATATTGTTGCACGGACACTCCCTGGATATCCGTATGTGGGACTTCCAGTTCGATGAGTTTGCCAGATATTACCGTACTATCCGTTTCGACTTCAGAGGTTACGGCAAGTCATCTGAACAGACGGAGTGTTTTCAGTTCACGCACATGGATGACTTACTTACACTGATGGATAGCCTGCACATCAGCAAAGCGCATATTGTGGGACTTTCTATGGGTTCCTTTATTGCCGGAGATTTATTAGCAATACATCCTGAACGTGTCTTGTCGTGTGTTATGGCAAGTGGAGGTATTCGCTTGAGCAAAGGGCCCAGCGAACCGATGGACTCTACAGAGAGCGCACAGCGCGATATAGAGATTGCTGCACTGAAGGCTAAAGGGGTAGACGTGATGAAACGTGAATGGTTGGACGGCCTGGTAGCAGGAGGAGGTTCCCGCCGGGAAAGCATCCGTGAACCGCTCCGCCGGATGATAGGAGATTGGTCGGCATGGCAACCCCTTCATAAAGAAGTACGCCTCATTTGGGGTAAGGACGCATGGCGCTCCCTAAAAGCCAAATGCCCCGAGGTACCTGTTTTGATGATTACGGGCGGAGAGGGCAGAAAGGAAAACAAACCTTACCACCCTCGTGAACTGGATTATTTACCGAATGGCCATGCCATAGTGCTCCCCGATTGCGGTCACATGTTGAACATGGAACAACCCGAGGCATTCAATGAGATGGTACTAGACTTCTGTTCCGGTACTTCATGTTTCCTCAATCACATAAATAAGTCGGATATTAATTAAAATTTTGTATATATGAAAAAGGTAATTTTATCTATGGCGTTAGCCGGGAGCTTTGCTTTGGGGTATGCTCAAGATGCTTTATCTCCTTATCATTCAATAGTTGCACAAGATGGGAGTGGTAATTATACAAGTATTCAGGATGCAGTGAATGCTGCGCCAGAAAACCGGAATCGGCCTTGGCGCATATTTGTGAAAAATGGCTCATATAGAGAGCAGGTTATTGTTCCGAAGAATAAAACGTATGTTCATCTGATAGGCCAGAATAAAGACAAAACGATTATTCATCACAAACTGAATGTAGGCGGCAAGCCCAGAGAGAGTGAAGAAGTTTCTAAAACACTCTATTGGCAGTATTCTGTTCACAATCCTTCTTCAGAAGTTGCGGGTTTCGAAGGAGCTGTGGTCAAAATAGAAGGTGATCACTTTTACTCTGAAAATATCTCCTATATCAACGATTGGGGGGTGGAAAGCCAGAAGGGTCCCCAGGCTTTGGCAATGAATACGCAAGCTGATTGTGTCGCTTTTTACAATTGTATTTTCCGCTCTTTTCAAGATACTTGGATGACAGCAAAGAATGACTCTTACCGTCTTTATGTCAAGGATTGCTGGATTGAAGGTGCTGTTGACTATTTTTATGGTGGTGGTGATGCGTTGCTTGAAAACTGTATATTATATAATGTGCGTAGCGGTTCGGTTATTGTGGCACCGTGTCATAAAGACGCAAAATTCGGGTATGTATTCCGTAACTGTGTAGTAGATGGCAATGAGGTTGCTTCCGATGGAAAACAGAAACTAGGACGTCCGTGGCATAATTCTCCTGTTGCAGTGTATATCCACACTACTATGCGTATTCCCATAGCTCCCGAAGGCTGGACAAATATGGGAACCATTCCGGGGCTTTTCGCCGAATATGATAGTCGTGACATTGATGGGAATGTACTGGATTTGAGCCAACGTAAAACAGAATATGAAGGCCGGGGCAAGGAAGCGGGAAAAGGTTCCTGTCGTGCTGTCATTACTAAAGAGGAAGCGGATAAATTGACCTATGAATATATTATCCGGGGAAATGACGGATGGAATCCGCGGGCATTGATGAAAAATAGGGAACCATCAAAATGAACTTGTTGATAATGTAGGGGACCTTTAATTAAGCCCTTTCTATTCAACTGAAATGTGGCCCTCGCTATATATAATTGATTGTGTATATATTTTTTGTTTTTTCTTTTAGTTGGAAACTGGTATTAATCATTGCGAGATATTTATTTTTCCACCTATTATGATAATAAATCCACCTTTAGGAACTTTATTTATTGGAATTTTGCAAATTAGGAAATAATTTTTCCACCATTGTGTTAATAACTTATAAAAAGAAAACTCATGAAAAAACTCATCCAAATGGCATTAGCTACTCTCTCATTGAGTATGTTTTGTTTGATTGCTTTTTCACAAGGGCGCCAGACTACGGGTATAATCGTGGACGAGACGGGCGAATCGGAAATTGGTGCAAATGTGTTGGGGCATTATCTGGGATTGATGATAGAGGAAAGACAGCAGCTGTTCCTTCAACGTCCTCGTATTTTGATTAGTACGGATATTGGTGGTACTGACCCTGATGACAATCAATCAATGGCACATTTTCTGATGTATTGTAATGAATTTGATACGGAAGGGCTCATATCTTCTCCTTCATACGGATCTGGAAGTCAGGAGGAAATTTTGCGTATGATAGATCTTTATGAGCAAGATCTTCCTAAATTGAAGAAACATGCTACAAGGTGGCCAGAACCGGATTACCTTCGTTCTATCACCAAGCAGGGCAGAAAAGGTTCGGCCCCTTATTGCGGTTACTCTACGGCTACAGAAGGATCTGAATGGATAGTGGAGTGTGCCCGTCGTGCCGATGAACGTCCCTTGTGGGTGTTGGTGTGGGGAGGATTGGATGATTTAGCACAAGCCCTGCATGATGCGCCAGATATTGCCGATAAAATCCGCGTGTACTGGATTGGTGGACCCAACAAGAAATGGAGTATTAATAGTTATGCGTATATTGTAGAACATTTCCCTCATGTATGGTTCATTGAGAACAATGCTTCATATCGCGGTTTCATTTGTGAACCTAAAAATCACGATAAGTATAACTTGGGATATTACGAAAATTACATCAAGGGAGCCGGATTGTTGGGGGCTGATTTTACCGCTTACTACAAAGGTAATCCCAAATTGGGAGATACCCCTTCGCTTCTCTATATGATGGATGGCGACCCCGCCAATCCCTTGCGTGAGTCATGGGGCGGTAGTTTTGTGCCCTTTACTCGTAGCACAAGAGTTGTATTCAACAAGCTTACAACTGCTCGCGACACTGTACCTATCTATTCCATTATGGAGTTTCATGTGAGTGGCCCTGTTGTAAAGGGGATGACTGTAGGTACTCCCTGCATCACTTTGACAATTGACAGGCAGTCGTGGGATGGTTATTATTTGGGTGAAGGCAAATATGTAGTCAAATATTCCACTTATAAAACCGGTACGATACCTTACACCATCACCTCATCGAAAGTTTCCGGATTCCAGCCCCAGAATGGAGAGATAACAATCGATAATCTTTGGCCCGGTAAAGCATATTCCACAGACTATCGATTGGGAAGTAATTGGTACACTGACAAGCAATTGTCGGAACTCTATTGGGGTAATTGTCAGGGAGCTATGACCGTACAGAAGTGGCGTAATGAAGTTATGGAGGACTGGGGAAAAAGATGGGGTTGGCTTAAGTAGCAATATCATCCCCCAAAATCATGCAGTATTGAATGAAACTAAAAAATAAGAAAAATGACGAATAAGACTATCAATTTACTATTTATGCTACTGTTGATGACAGGAGTTACGAATGCAAATACCGTTGATTTCGACAAGGTATTCAAAGAAAGTGCCCGTATTGAAAAACAGATCAAACGGACCTCTTTTCCTAAACGAACATTTCTTATAACTGATTTTGGAGCAAAAACGGATGATGAGGCTAATCCTTGCCATGAAGCCATTAATCAGGCTATTCTACAGTGCAGTCAGTCAGGAGGTGGCACAGTAATTGTTCCTAAAGGTACTTTCTATACCGGACCTATTACACTAAAGAGTGATGTTAATTTTCATCTTGAAGAAGGGGCTGTACTTAAGTTCTCTACAGATCAAAGTTTATACTTCCCGGCTGTGCTGACTCGTTGGGAGGGGATCGATTGCTATAATGCACGTCCTTTAATTTATGCCTATGGTGAAAGTAACATTGCTATTACAGGAAAAGGAATAATTGACGGCCAAGGCAGTATAGATGCTTGGTGGCCAATGTGTGGAAGCGCAAAATATGGCTGGAAGGAAGGCATGGTAGCTCAACGCAATGGAGGTCGCGAGCGTTTGCAGATGTATGGCGAAACATCTACTCCTGTTTATAAGCGTCTGATGAAACCGGAAGACGGGATGCGTCCGCAGCTATTGAATTTACATTCTTGTCACACGATTCTGATCGAAGGGGTCACTTTGCTTAATTCCCCGTTTTGGGTGATTCATCCTCTTTTTTGCGAGAGCCTGATTGTCAGTGGAGTGACAGTCTTCAATCGTGGACCTAACGGAGATGGCTGTGATCCTGAATCTTGTAAGAATGTATTAATAGAGAATTGTACGTTTGATACGGGTGATGATTGCATTGCTATTAAATCAGGGCGTAATGAAGACGGACGTAAATGGAATATTCCCAGTGAGAATATTATCGTACGTGGTTGTATGATGAAGAATGGACATGGAGGTGTCGTAATCGGTAGTGAGATTTCGGGTGGTTATCGCAATTTGTTTGTTGAAGATTGCCAGATGGACAGTCCGAATTTAGATCGTGTCATTCGTATTAAGACCAGCACTTGCCGAGGAGGTCTTATTGAAAATATATTTGTACGCAATGTGACGGTAGGGCAATGTCGTGAAGCAGTACTTCGTATTAATCTGCAATATGAGAACCGGGAAAAATGCAAGAGAGGCTTTGAGCCTATTGTTCGTAACGTGCATCTGAAAAATGTAACCTGTGAGAAGAGTGAACTTGGCGTGCTTATAATTGGATTGGAGGACGACAAACATGTCTCTAACATCAGTATAGAAGATTCTCATTTTAACAATGTTGCCAAAGGAAGAAATGATATTAAAGGAGCGAAAGACTTTACTTTCAAGAATTTGTATATCAATGGGGAACTGGTGAAGTAGCAAGAAGAAATAAATCTATGAAACTTCAGTGTACGTTCAGCTATCGATATTAACGACGGAGGATGGGCGGATATGGATTATTTTATTTATTAATATCTTGAATTCCAGTCTTTAATAACTGATTTGAGTGATAGAGTGACAAATAAATGCACAAAAATGATTTATCCGCCTATAAAGTCAAATAATAAGACAACCGCCCCTTCTTCTGCGACCGTGACGGAGTAAAGAAATATAATGTCTCCGAAATCAGCTATGAACGTCGCAACGGCTACAGTTGGTACAGCAGCCAAGGGCTGAAAGTGATAAAGATGTATGAGCAGTGGAAGGAAGCTACTATTCTTTACGGAGAGTGAGGTCTGTTTGTTGGTATTTTCCTCTTGTAAAATATAAAATCAGTTTGTTAAGAAACGAAAGTAAATAAGATTATGGAAATGAAAGAATTAACTCTTCAATCAGAGAAAAATAGAAGAAGACGATTAATAGAGGTTGTCTATGAAGCGAAAGCTGGGCACATTGGTGGTTGCTATGATTTGGGGATTCTTCGTATGGAAAGGATTCAAAGGTGCTCCCAAGGGTACCATACCTACGATTGTAACTATGTTTATGATGTTTGTTGTGGGGCTAGTCCTGATCACCTTTTCTAACTAATTCATGATATAATGGTTTAAATATTGAGCGATGAAGAGAATAACCTTATGGTATTGTTTGTTTATTTTGCTTTGTAATACCTGTATGTATGCGGGTGAACTACTAAAACATCGTATTTTAATAAGTACAGATATAGGTGGGACAGATCCCGATGACAATCAGTCGATGGCACACTTCCTTATGTATAACGATTGTTTCGAATTGGAAGGTCTGGTATCTTCTCCCTTTGGAGGGAGCGGATCCAAAGAGGAACTTCTGAGAATGATTGATTTGTATGAAAAAGATTATCTCAAATTGAAGAAACATGCTAATGGAATGATGATGCCTGAAGAATTGCGTGCTTTATGCAAGCAAGGTAGAAGGGGGGGACGCCATTTAAGGGTTATGAGAATTCTACTGAAGGATCGGACTGGATTGTGAAATGTGCCAAGAAAAAAAGCGATCGTCCTCTTTGGATACTAGTTTGGGGAGGGCTTGATGATGTGGCTCAAGCTCTGCATGACGCTCCTGAGATAGAAAAAAAGATAAGAGTCTACTGGATTGGCGGTCCTAATAAGAAATGGGGAGTGAACAGTTATACATATATAGCGGAAAGTTTTCCTAACTTGTGGATGATTGAGAACAATGCGTCTTACCGTGGATTTATTGGGGGCGAAGAGGTGAATAACAAGTTAGAATATATAGAAGACTACCGTAGCTTTGGCCGAGGTAAAGAGCTTAATAATAAACTCAATGAGTCTTACTATGAATGTTCTATAAAAGGAGCTGGTAATTTGGGTAAAGATTTTAAGTCTTATTATGATGGTAACATCAAGATGGGGGATACTCCTTCATTACTTTATATGATGAATGGTAATCCTGATGATCCTGAGGGTGAATCATGGGGCGGCAGTTTTGAACCCATTTTTGAAAGTCCGAGAAGCATCTTTAACAGAAATTCAACGTTGAAAGATACTGTAGCGGTTTATTCTGTAGTAGAATTTCATTTTAAAGGGCCTAAGTCTGACAAAGCGATAGGGACGCCTTGTTTTACTTTTCGTATAGACAACCAAGACTGGACGGGTGTATACCTCGGCAATGGAGTTTATGGAATAAAATATGCTCCCAAGGCACCGGCTGTGTTGCATTATAAAATAACATCTAATATAAAAGAGTTGAACGGAATGAAGGGGGCATTTGTTGTTAGCGAATTATGGCCCGGAAATACTACTAAAAATGGTTACAAACTTGGCAAGAATTGGTTTACTGATAAACGGGACGTACATCTGTTTGAAGGAAAATGGCAAGGGAGTAGGACGGTCCTAAGATGGAGAAAAGATGTACTAACGGATTGGGCTGAACGTTGGAATTGGCTGAAACATAAAATGTATACACAAATGGCTGATTCTGAAATGAAACGTTTTCCCGAAGCGTGGCAAATAGATTGGGCGAAGCGTCCCGCTTTCGGGTATTGTCAGGGAGTCGTAACTCTTGCCATGCTGAAAGTATGGAAGCAGACGAATGACGACAAGTATTATAAGTATGTAGAAAAATATGCAGATATGATGGTGGATGATGATGGAAAAATTCTGAATTACGATTATATCAATGGCAGGCATAACATCGACATGATAAATGCCGGAAAAATATTGTTCGATGTGTACGAACAAACGGGAAATCCTAAATATAAAAAGGCTATGGACATGCTTTATAATGCCATGATGAAGCATCCCCGCAACTCGTTGGGTGGCTTTTGGCACAAAGAGGTATATCCTTGGCAGATGTGGCTTGACGGTTTGTACATGGGTTCCCCTTATTTGGCGCAGTATGCGGTTGTTAATGATAAGCCCGAATTGCTGAATGACGTCATCATGCAATTTATGATCGTAGAAAAATTTATGCATGATCCTGTTACGGGATTATACTTCCATGCCTGGGATGAAAAGAAAGTACAGAGGTGGTGCGACTCCCAAACGGGCTTGTCTCATCATTTCTGGGGTCGTAGTATCGGTTGGTGGTTTATGGCATTGGTCGATGTATTGGATTTTGTTCCTGAAAATCATCCGTTGCGTGGAAACTTGCTTGTCATTGCTAAGGGGTTGGCAGAGTCGCTTCCCCGGTTTCAACATGACGGGCTTTGGTATCAGATTGTAAATCTGGAAAATCGTGAAGGAAATTATCAGGAAGCTACTGCTACTGCCATGTTCATGTACTCCATAGCCAAAGCTGTGAACCGGGGATACATTGACCGGAAATACATGGAGATTGCTACCGATGCTTATGATGGTATAGTGAATAAACTAATCCGTATCGATGCCGACG
>ULOD01053185.1_pt1 | contig 11670 bp, 9 predicted proteins | sample 1952351 | NCBI WGS metagenome assembly ULOD01 (sample SAMEA4835596, study PRJEB28245) | human gut metagenome | biome: gut microbiome; material: fecal sample | place: Denmark | collected 2008 | reverse complement strand
CAGCGCACCGCGCCAGCCGTCGCGAAAGCCGAAAACTTCCATTCCTGCTTCGGCGCATTTTTCAACAACGCCGCGAATAACTGCGTTAAGTCCCGGACAGTCGCCGCCGCCGGTCAAAATGCCTATCTTTCTCATGTTGTTTTCTCCTTTTTATGTTTATACAATGTTTTGCCCGATGGGGAATCAAAAAAGCATGGGTGTGTCAGATGAGCCCGCGTTCGCGCAGCAGCTCGAAAACCGCGTTTGAAATCGTTTCCGGAGGAAGCATCGCACCGTTTTCGGTGCACGGAATGATGACCGTGTCGGAAAAACGTTCGGACATTTCGCGGTATTTGGCTCTTGCGCGGGCCTGAATGCCCGCACTCTTCTCGTAAACATCGCGGCCGCTGCCGATATAGTCACGGAAACCCTTTTTATCAACGTTTTTGCCTGCGCATTCGGTGTCAACGTCGAAAAACAGGTTTAATGTCGGGCGCGGAAGCCCCAGAACATCGTATTCAAGACGGAAAACCCAATCGGCAAAAGCGGAATTATCCGAACCGGGTTCGCTGATATCACGTTCGCGTATGCTCTGATAGACTGCATTGCTGAGAACATAGCGGTTGATAAGCAGAAAATCCGCTTCCCCGTCGCGATAATTCCGAAAATCCATGAATCTGTCCATTGCGAACCAAAGCGCCATGCTCTTTTGGTCAACGGTGCTTGCGCTTACGCCCTCCGAACAGGAAAGGAACCTTCCGACCTGTTCGCCGAAAAAAGCATCATAAACAGGGTAAGCACGTTTTTGAACCGTGAACCCCCTGTCTTGCAGTCCCTTCGTGAGCAGTTCAAACTGAACTGTTTTGCCGCTGCCGTCAATGCCTTCGATTGTTATTATCTTTGTTTTACTCATATCCGATTCAATCCCTGCCGCTGTTAAAAGTCGAGGATTTTGCGCAGCTGACCGATGCTTTCCGCGTCAAGCAGGGCGCGAATGTGCGTGCCTGTTTCGGTATGCTCCTCACTCAGCAGCATTCCGCGATCGCGAATCATTGAGACAGCTTCGTATTTGCTGTACGGAACAAGAATATCCACCTCTGTGCGGGCGGAATTGAGTTTCAGCTCAACTGCACTGAGAAGCTTTTCAATGCCCGTGCCGCACAGCGCACTGACGTTAAGCCTGTTTTCACTTTCGGCCGGAAGATCGCAGGATGGGATTGCATCGGCTTTGTTGAAAACGATTATGCGCGGAATATCCGCTGCATGAAGGGATTCGAGAACGCCGTCAACAACGCGCATCTGCTTTTCGTGATAAGGACAGGAAATATCAACAACCTGAAGGATCAGATCGGAGTTTGAAACTTCTTCCAATGTTGATTTAAACGCCTCAACAAGGTCGTGCGGAAGTTTGTTGATGAACCCGACCGTGTCGGAAAGCAAAGCTTCCGTGCCGCCGGAAAGTGTGATTTTGCGCACAACGGGATCCAGGGTTGCAAAGAGTTTATCTTCCGCAAGCACGTTTGAATCGGTGAGAGCGTTGAGCATTGTGGATTTGCCGGCATTTGTGTACCCGACAAGCGCAACAAGCGGAACACGGTTCGCCTTTCGGCTTTCGCGCCGCAGTCCGCGCTGTTTTTCAATTTCGGACAGTTCGGTTTCAAGCTCGAAAACACGCCGCCTTATTCTCCGCCTGTCGATTTCAAGTTTCTTTTCGCCGGGGCCGCGCGTTCCGATGCCGCCGCCCAAACGCGAGAGAACCTGCCCCTGCCCGATAAGGCGGGGAAGACGGTAGCGCATTTGCGCAAGCTCCACCTGTAATTTGCCCTCACGGCTTGTTGCACGGGCAGCAAAAATATCGAGTATAAGCGTTGTTCTGTCAATAACGCGCGCTCCGAGGATCTCCTCAAGCGTGCGGAGCTGAATTGCGGAAAGTTCATCATCAAAAATGAACAGATCCGCTTCAAGCTCGCTGCCCATAAGGCTGAGCTCGTTGGCTTTGCCGCTTCCGACATAGGTTGCATTGTCGATTGTGCGCCGACGGACACGAACTTTGCCGACCACAAGTGCGCCGGCGGTTTTTGCAAGCTCATTGAGCTCCTCAAGAGTGTCATACCCTTCGTCATTATCCATGCCCACAAGGACGGCGCGTTCCTGCTCAACGGCTTCAACTTCTTTTGTCGTGCTGCGGAAACGGTCATCCGAATTGAAAATTTCCGCAATCAGTGCTTTTTGCGGGAGCTTGTAGGGCCGCATGGGTCCGTACACAAGCGCGGCGCGGCTGCCTGTGTCTTCGTCGAAATCGCCGAGATAGGCCGCGTAAAGCTGAGTGGGTTTGCCGTCCGAAACTCCGACAGCCGCCATGCAGTCGAGCTTCATCGAGCGCAGCGTTCCGAGATCAACTCCGGAAAGCCTGCCGTCCCCGCTTGGGTGCGTGTGGATGCAGCGAACGCCGCAGAGTCTGTCTTCATTGCGCACAAGGCGCATTGAAGGCATGCTGACCTTTGCGCTGTCGCCTACAGAAACATCAACAATACTGCCGTCACGGGAAATATAGACGGAAATCTCGCGGTTGATTTCGCCGGAGCAGGCGCAAAGCTCGCTTAAAAGTTCAAATGATGCAAATTCATCAAGCCCCTGCTTGAAGTCATAAAGGCTATTCAGTCTGTCCAGCATTGCGGACTTGATGCCGGTCAGGTTGCCGTTTGGTTTGTTTGCCATTTATTCTCCGATGAAACCGCCGCGCACGCACGCGGTGTGCAGCGGTTTTTTGTTGCTTTATCACGCTTATTATACCCGATTGCCGCGGTTGTTTCAAGATTATTGTGTGCAGAGAGACGGGGGAATAAAAAGAAAACAAAAACCTTTGCCGGAAAATCCGAACAAAGGTTTTTGTGGCTGCCGAACTTGGATTCGAACCAAGGATGAACGAGTCAGAGTCGTTAGTGTTACCGTTACACCATTCGGCAATAGAATCCATCCCATTGTGCCGTCCGCCCCTCTTATAATACCCGTCTAAGAAGACAGGCGCGGGTGCGACGCTAATGCTTTCGGTACCCCAAGGCAATGCAAAGCATAATGCGGGGGTGCCTTTCGCAGTTCGACTATCGCCCCTAAAGTTGGAACGAGGGTTTATAATCAGGACGTAACGAACACCGCAGGACAGACATTGGTGGGATTAGTTGGGATCGAACCAACGACCTCTACGATGTCAACGTAGCGCTCTGACCAGCTGAGCTATAACCCCTTGCCTTTCAGCAGACTCTATTATACACATAATTTTGAATTTTGCAACCCCTTTTTTGAAATTTATTTTTCGGGGAAATTGTGGTATAATGAGTATAATGTTTAAAAACGGAGCAAAAATGCTTTTAAAACAAGGATTTTTTGAATTTGAACGGAGGAAAAAATTTATGGCTTTTTTTTCGAACGGCGAGGACAAGCTCAAGTTGATGATACTTTTTACCCTTGAGTGCGCCGAAATGCCTCTTTCCCGTGAACAGATTGCAACTGTAATGAGCGAAAACGGGGTTGAAAACTATTTTGACGTGTGCGAGCACATAATCGATTTGGAAGCAAACGGCTGCATTGCATCCGTGCCGACATTCAAAATGCAGATGATAGTTATGACTCCGCGCGGAGAGGAGATTATGAATCTTTTCGGCAAAAACCTTCCGAAATCCCTGCGTGAGTCGATTGAGGGATTTGTCGGCAGTAACAAAGATGAGTTCCGTCGGGAGAATACCTCGCGCATTATCACAACCCCGCTGCCGGACGGCGGTTTCGATGCAACTTTTGCACTCGTTGAAAACGGGGATGCGATATTTGAAATCCGCATCAAGCTCCCGAATGCAGAGTATACGCGCCTTGCGGAGAAAAATTGGGAGGCTCAGAATCAAAAAATATATATAGATACGCTGCTTGCGCTTGTGAAGACGTATCAGAATGCGCAAAACTCGGATGCAGCAGAAACTTGCACACAGAACAATATATAGTGCTTGGCGTCAGTTTCGTTTTTTCGCGGAATGGTTTATAATAAGCATACTCCGATCACGGTTCGCACTCGCTTTGCTGTGCAGAGGGAATGTTGCCGGATTAAATCTGAAAGGTGGAAAACTCAATGTCAAAAACAAGAAAATATATCAGAATCCTCTGTGTTATTCTGTCCGTCGCCGCACTGCTGACCTCCGCTGCGGGCTGTTCACGCAAACCAAACAAAAATGAAAAGGTATTGAAACAGATAATCAATAATCCGGATAGTTATCCGCAGCTCTCTTTTGCGGAATTCAACACGCTGATAAACGGCAAAACGGGACTTTCGGCTGCTGAACTCCCGCGGGACAAGGCTTGCGACACGGGCGATAACGGCTATGATTTCACAAGGTACATAGTCGGCGGGGAATTCATCTTCTCGTGCTATATCAATTCGAAAAAGCCGGATCAGAGCATGTACTCACTCAGCTATTTTGAAAACGGCAGCATCGTTGATGAAGTTTACGGACTTCAAAAATTTCCGGATTTCCTGAAAAAATACGGGAAATAAGTGGAGATTGCAAAGCTGCACAGGCACAACTTGTCTGTCGACGGGCACATTGTCCGGAGCGATGCTGATCGGTCTGCGATCTGATATTTGATTTAAATGAATGATTTATGATAAACCCGCACTTCGCGCAAATGTGAAGAGCGGGTTTTTGCATTATGACGGCAAATCAACGGCTCTCCGATATTTAAATACTGAAGCTCGGGGTATCGGAGTTTGTCTGAAATATGATGATGCCCGCAGAATCTGAAAGAATAACAACATATCTTATAACAAATTTCCACGAATTCGGTTATTCTCCGGAAGGGTTGATTGTTTGAATCTTTCTTACCGATAAATTCACGAAATCGTCAATAATCGGATTGAACCCCGGTGCAAAATGTGGTACAATATTATAAGTATATTTTGCGGAGGTTTTATGCACAACCCGGGTGAAATGAACAGTGAGCGGCATTATTTTGCGCTGATCGGAGATATTATCGACTCGCGGCACGAACAAGATCGTTACGATGTGCAGAAAAAGCTGCAATCGATACTTTCTTCCGTCAATGCCGAACATGCGGCGCATATTGCGGCAGATTTTTTGATAACACTCGGTGATGAGTTCCAAGGGCTTCTGTTTGCGGAAAAAGGTGCGGATCCGATTTTTGTTGCCGACAGGATAATCGACGAAATGTTCCCGGTTCGCATAAGAATTGCAATCGGTTTCGGCGGAATGGCAACACAAATCCGAAGGGAAGCGGCGATTGGGGCGGACGGAGAAGCGTTTTACCGTGCGCGGCACGGAATGAATTTGCTCAGGAAAGCCGAAAACCGCGGCAGAGCGTGTTCAAAAATTCTGCTTGACGCCGGAGGTTCGGAATGCGAGCGGAATGCGCGGCGGAAGGAGCTTGAAACCGGCGTGAATACCGTTTTGCTGCTCCTGTCCGCATTGCGGCGGGAGAGAACAAAACGGCAGAACGAGGCGGCAGCGATGTATGTTCGAAATGCGGTCACAAACGCTGCACAAACCCAAACCGAGCTTGCAAAGCGGCTCGGAATAACACAGAGCACATTTAATATAAGCCTTTCCGTTTCAAACGCAAGGGAGTATGCCGAAGGTCTGATCGCTGCGGAGGCTTTGCTTTCGGAACTGAAAACCGACGGTGAGCATGCGGAAACCGGTGATAAGGAATGTGCCGATAAAACCGTTTTAACCTGAAATTTTAACACGACAGCAGAGGATGAATCGATGAAGGAATACACACTTTTGATGCTTGCGCATATGCTCGGAGATTATTATTTTCAACCGCAGTGCCTTGCAAAACTGAAGAGCAGGAACACACTGTATGTTTTGATTCATGCAGGGATTTATGCGGCAGTGATGTTTTCAACGCTGCTGCTGTGTTATTCGAATGCATATTTATATGCGGTTGCTGCCTGTGCCGTGACACATGCGGTGATTGACATTGTGAAGCAGCTGATTTTAAACGGTGCCGCAAAGCGCGGCAGTTTGACCGTGAAACAGGACAGAGCCGCATATCTTATCGATCAGGCACTGCACCTTTCGATAATCCTTGCTGTATCGTTTGCTTCGGCATTTTACGGTGAGGGGCGCGGAATAGAATTTTTGCAAAACGATATAAAAACCCTCGTTGGCATTGACGGCTTTGCAATGCTCAGCATACTGACGATGCTGCTTGCCGTGCTGAAGCCCGCAAATGTTTTTGTTCAAAAGGTGCTTGTAACCGAAAAACCTGATGAAAAGGTGAAAACACGCCTGAAGCACGGCGGATGCATCGGTTCGTTGGAACGATTTATAATAATTTGCATGCTCCTGCTCGGGCAGTATTCCGCTGTTGCGCTTGTTTTCACCGCGAAATCGATAGTCAGATTCAAAGACTTTGAAGATCGCTCCTTTGCGGAATACTATCTTTACGGAACGCTTCTGAGCGTCGCGGTCAGCATCGCACTCTTTGCCTTGCTGAAAATTTTCGGCGCATAAACCTGTGCCGGAAGGAATGACCGAACAATGGATAACAACGGAGATAAAACAAAATGAAACTTATTGCAATTGACGGCAACTCACTGATGCACAGAGCGTATTACGCGCTTCCTAACATGACCAACAAAGCGGGTACGCCGACGGGCGCACTGCACGGCTTCCTTTCGATGCTGCTGAAGCTTGTTGATATGCGGCCAGATTACCTGCTTGTTGCATTTGACATGCCGATAAAAACCTTTCGACATGAAAAATATGCCGATTACAAAGCTGGCAGAAGGGAAACTCCGGACGATCTCCGCACGCAGTTTCCACTCTTGCAGGAATTGCTGAAAAAAATGGGCATTGCCGTTATTGAATGCGAACGCTTTGAGGCGGATGATATTCTCGGCACATTTTCCCGTCGGGCGCAGAAGGAGGGCGTTGATTCTCTGCTTGTGACCGGGGATAGGGATGCTTTGCAGCTTATCACCGATAATGTACACGTTCTGATGACGAAAAAGGGCATCACCGAAACCGTTGAATACGATAAAGGAACCCTTCTTGCCGAATACGGACTTGAACCTGCGCGCATGGTTGATCTCAAAGGCTTAATGGGCGACAATTCGGACAATCTGCCCGGCATTAAGGGCGTCGGCGAAAAGACCGCGCTGAAGCTGCTTTCAAAATACGGAACGATGGAATCCGTGCTTGAAAATGCGGAAAATGAAAAAGGCGCATTGCGGCAGAAGCTGCTTGACGGTGCGGAGTCCGCAAGGATGAGCTATGAACTCGGAACAATAAACACCGATGCTCCCGTGAGCGAGCGGGTGGAGGATTGCAGATTCAATCCCGCTCTGCTTGCAAACGGTGCGGCGGAGCTGACAAAGCTTGAACTTCGCGCCGTCCTTAAACGCGTGCGTGAGCTTGCAGGCACGCAGAATCAAAATGCGGCAAACATGCCTGAACCAAATGGGAAAAATGCTGCCGAGGTTCGAACTGCCGAATTTGATCTCCGCGATGTCAAAAGTGATGAAGAGCTGCAGGCCTGCGTTGATACGCTTCTGCAATGCAATGAAACAGCATTCGATATTTGTGAACAGAGTGTCACGGTCGCTGCAATAACGGGAGAAGGCACAGTACTTTTCAATGCCTCGGTCGGAGGAGATCTGTTCAGTGCGGCATTGCTGCCCGAACAGGTTCTCTGCGCACTTAAGCCCGTCTTTGAGTCGAAAAAAATCAAAAAAACCGTATTTGATGCCAAATCAAAACGGCATATCCTTGCGCCGTTCGGTGTTGCGCTCAACGGTGAAATTTTCGATGCCATGCTTGCGGATTACCTGCTTAACGCACTGCATCCCGCAAAAACACTTGATGTGCTTGCCGAGGAGAGCGGTATCGGTGAGCGCGGAGCGGCTGCGCTTATCGTTTTGAAACCGAAACTGGAACAAATGCTTGAACGCAGCGGCATGACGGAGCTGTATCGGAATGTTGAAATGCCGCTTGAACATGTGCTGTTTGATATGGAGAGCGCGGGGTTCATGCTCGACAGGGAGGTTTTATGTTCTCTCGGCGAAACCATGGCGGCGCGTTCCGAAGAGCTTGCGAAAGAAATTCACGCGCTTGCGGGGGAAAGTTTCAACATCCTTTCGCCGAAACAGCTTTCCGTGGTATTGTTTGAAAAACTCAGCCTTCCGCCGCGAAAGAAAACAAAAACGGGATATTCGACCGACAGTGAGGTGCTTGAAGGGCTGAAGACCATGCATCCTATCGTGGGCAAGGTGCTTGAGTACAGATTCCTGACAAAACTCAAATCAACGTTCATAGATGCAATGCTCCAAAAAATCGGTTCGGACGGACGGATCCGCACAACCCTGAACCAGAATGTTACCGCAACGGGACGTATTTCAAGTCAGGAGCCGAATTTGCAGAACATTCCGGTCCGCACGGAGCTTGGACGCGAAATCCGCCGCGCTTTTGTTGCAAGCCCGGGCTGTGTTCTTGTCGGGGCGGACTATTCGCAGATAGAATTGCGCGTGCTTGCGCACATAAGCGGGGATGAGGCTTTGATTGCCGCATTCAACGACGGGGATGATATCCACACGCGCACAGCAGCGGAGGTTTTCGGCGTTCCGAAGGACGATGTGACGCGTGAAATGCGTTCTGCGGCAAAAGCTGTCAATTTCGGCATTGTGTACGGCATAAGCGCATACGGCCTTTCCGAACAATTGGATATTTCGCCGAAGAAAGCTTCGGAATACATTGAAAAGTACCTTGACCGCTGCACGGGAGTGCGGAACTATATGAAAGCTGCGGTTGAAAACGGCAGGGAAAAAGGCTATGCCGTGACCATTATGGGCAGAAGGCGCGAGCTTCCCGAAATCGTATCTTCAAACTACAATACGCGAAGTTTCGGTGAGCGCGTAGCGATGAATATGCCGATTCAGGGTTCGGCGGCAGATATAATTAAAGCCGCAATGGTGAAGGTTGCAAACAGTCTTAAGGAACAGGGACTCCGCGCACGGCTGATACTCCAGATTCACGATGAGCTGATTATAGACACACCGGAGGAGGAGACGGAGCGCGTGAAAGCTTTGCTTTCAGACTGCATGAGCAATGTTGTAAAGCTTCGCGTGCCGCTCAAAGCGGATGTTGAGTGCGGACACAGCTGGTTTGATACAAAGTAAAGCATTATCATAAAGAAACGGAGGAAGGAACCGACTCTATGTACAGCGAAAGAACAAATGGTTTTGACGCAAAAATCATTGCCGAAAACAAGCGCATTCCGCTGCTTGGGCTTACGGGAAGCATGGCGGCGGGCAAATCCACCGTTTCGGCAATGCTGGCTGAGCGCGGTTTTTTTATCGTTGATGCGGATAAAACGGCGCATGATGTGATTCAAACGGAAAAAGTCTTAAGGAAGCTTACTGATGCGTTCGGCGAGGGAATACTGGATGAATCGGGCAATATAGACCGAAAAAAGCTTTCTGTATGTGTATTCGGGGAAAAGAAAAACGAAGTGCAGGATAAAACCTGCCCTGGCAATGCGGCAAATGCTTCAGCGGAACGAATTGCAGCCGAGAAAAAGAGTCGCGTGGAGCTTCTGAATGATATTGTTCATCCTGCCGTGATTGAAAGCCTGCTCGAACAGGCGGAGACGGCGAAACAGCTTCCGGATTGCCGTGGGGTGGTGCTTGATGTGCCACTGCTTATCGAAAGCGGGCTGCATAAAAGATGCGACAGCGTGATTCTTGTGACGGCGAATATTGAAACACGTTATGCCCGTATAATGAAGCGTGACGGGCTGTCGAGGCGCGAGGCGCGTGCAAGAATTGCGGCGCAGATGCCGCAATGGAAGAAAAAACGCTATGCGGATTACATAATCGAGAACGATACGACCGAGGCCGAGCTGCATTTGCGGGTTGATGAACTTATCGGAACATTGCAAAAAAATGCGGCGGAAAATAATGCACAGCCATTCTGCGAGGCATAAAACGCTCCCGCAGAAACAAAAATGCATATGGGGGCGGAGAATATGGCGAAAAAAGCTGCAAAAAGAAAAAATACACGCAAAAATACAGGCAGTCGGAAGAACGGCGGCAGAAACAGGCTTTGGATCATTTTTGCGGGCTGCTGCATTGCGCTTGCGCTTGCGGTCGCAGCTGTGTTCCAAAAACCTGTGCGGAGACATTTTTCTTATCCGATGGAATATGAAGCAGAGGTTCGACGCGCGTGCGAAAAATACGCTCTCGATCCCTGCCTTGTATTTGCGGTCATAAGAACGGAAAGTTTTTTTACTCCGGATGCCGTATCGGGTGCGGGCGCACAGGGATTGATGCAGATCATGCCCGAAACGGGCGAATGGATCGCATGGCGGCAGGGGAAAGAGTATGACGAAAGCAGAATATTCGAACCGGATTACAATATTGATTTGGGCTGCTGGCTGCTCTCGTTTCTTTTGGAAAAATACAACGGGGATGTTGAGCTTGCCGCCGCTGCATACAATGCAGGTCACAGCGCCGTGAACCGTTGGCTGGACGACCCGAAATACTATGACGGGAAAAATCTCACCATTCCGTACGAGGAAACAGAAAATTATGTTAAAAAGGTTAAAGATGCATATGAAAAATACCAATTTCTGCGCGAAAGCGAACATGAAGCGGGACGTGAATAGGGTCGAACCTGCAAGGCGGGTTTTGTTAAAAGCAGGAGCCGTTCTGCTTGCCGTCTTGGTGCTTTTCTGTACTGCATGCGGAAAGCGCGGCAGCGGCGACGCGATTCAGACGAATCTGCCGCAATCTGCGGCGCCGCAAACATCGGAACCCGTTCCGCAGCAGGGCGGAACGCTGAAACTCCCCATGCCGCGCAACCTGAATAAAGATAATCTGAATTATAATCCGCTGATAGCAACAACGGAGGAAGCACTCGGGCTCTATTCACTTGTTTTCGAGAGCCTTATCGGCATTGACGAAAGCAACAGACTCATTCCGTCGCTTGCCATTAACTGGAGCGCGGATGAAGAAAATGCAAATTCGTGGATTATTAACCTGCGCGAAAATGTTAAATGGCATTCGGGGGACATATTGACCGCGGGTGATGTTGTGTATACATTTAATCAGCTTTACACTCTCGGTTCCGAATCATACTATGCTTCTGCGCTTTCAAGCATCAATCGAATTGAAATGATAGACGCGACAACACTGCGCGTAACGATGAATTCTGCGGGCATAGGGGAGCTTTATTCGCTCAGCTTCCCGATAATACATGAGAATGCCGAACCGTTCACCGGGACGGGCGCATATCGTGCAAGCTATGTTTCAAACACAAAGATAACGTTAAAATCCAACGAGGAATGGTGGGACAGGCCGCCGTATATCGATACTGTCGAATTCCACGCAAGAGAATCAAATGCAACCGCGCTCGCCTCCTACGGTGCGGGGCAGCTTAATTTTGTGCCCACTGCGCTTCTGACCGTCGGACAATACAGCGAGGCGGGAAAAACCGTTGTTACGGATATGATGACTCAAAACATGGAAGTCATGCTTGTGAATCATAATCGCGCATTCGTGTCACGCGTTGAGTTCCGCCGTGCAATTGCACATGCACTGAACAGAACCAAGCTGATAACAAACGCTTACATGAACAGGGCTCGTGCTGCCGATGTTCCTGTGCCGCCGGATTCATGGCTGTATAA
>ULOD01020263.1_pt1 | contig 11673 bp, 10 predicted proteins | sample 1952351 | NCBI WGS metagenome assembly ULOD01 (sample SAMEA4835596, study PRJEB28245) | human gut metagenome | biome: gut microbiome; material: fecal sample | place: Denmark | collected 2008 | reverse complement strand
GCCAAAGAAACAAGACGATGCGAAGATTATGATCTTTTCATGAATTTATATGCAAAGGGATATAGGGGCTATAATATTCAGGAAAAGCTATACTATTATCGCATTGTTAGGGATGAAAAGAACAAACATCGACCGATGAAGTATCGTGTGGATGAAATGATTGTGAGATTTCGTGGGTATAAGAACATGAGAATGTTGTTGAGAGGGATGCCTTATGTATTCAAACCGGTGATAATTGGTCTTATACCGCAAAGTATATTGAAACAAATCAAACAATCGAGATATTGAGTAGATGCAGCTTCCTATTATTATGGCTCTTTCTAAGGAAGGAACCATATGGAACAAAATCTTATATCTGTAATCATGCCTGTTTATAAAACAGAGGAGAGCCATCTGCGCAAAGCAATCGAGAGCGTAATAAACCAAAGCTACCGAAAACTTGAAATCGTGCTGGTCGATGATGGTTCACCAGATCAATGTGGAGCAATTTGTGATGCCTATGCAGGAACAGATAACCGCATACGAGTGATTCACAAGAAAAATGGAGGGGTTTCTTCGGCAAGGAATTGTGGGCTTGAGACTGTAACAGGCGATTACATTTTTTTTGTGGATAGCGATGATACATTAAAGGGTAATGCGATTGAGGTCCTTTTCGCTATTGTGCAAAAGACAAACGCTGATATTGTTATTTGTAGCTGCAAGCACGTAAAAGAGAAAAATGATGATAATGCGATTTATGACGGCGCATATCAGTGTCTGAAAACGGTTGAGTCAGCGGAGGCTATAAAGAATTTATCTTATAATATCCATGTTTTTGATGAGCTTGAGCCAACAGCAGTTTGGGGAAAGTTGTACAAAAAATCAGCCGTACAAAACTTGAGATTCAATGAAAAGATGAATGTTGGAGAGGACTTTGTCTTTAACTATTTTGCAATTTGTAAAGCAAAAGTTGTGACGTATTGTAATCTCAAACTATATAACTATAATTTTGTCGAAACCAGTTTGATGAACAATAAAATATATTCACCGAAACTGATGCGATCCTTTGAAGAACTTGTGAAGTTTGCGGAAAGTCAGAAAAATTCAGAGTACTTTGACGAGGTGATAGTTAGAAGTGTTAATGTTGCTTTTACAATATATTTGAAAACACCAGAGAAACAGAGTATAGAAAAGAATGAAATTGAAGAGTATATTGTAAAATATCGAAGCAGTGTGCTTACAAATACAAAGACAAACCTTAAAATTAGAGTGGCGCTTGTGTTATCAACAATAAGCTTTAAATTAGTTAGGTGGGTCTTTTTTAAAACAAAAAAGTTGCAAATATCTTAGAAAATACAAGGAGACACTTGCGAATGTGGATTTATTTGATGTGCTTTGTGATTTCGACAATTTGCATTTACTGTGGAGAAAAAGCGTATAATAAGAGCTTTAAATATGCAAGTTTTTTCTTCGGAGTTATGATATTGGCAGTTGTTGCAGGCTGCAGAGATCAAGTGGTAGGTACAGATGTTATGGTCTATGGGGTGAGATTTTATAATCTTGCACATAGTAGCGTATCCATAAAAGATTTGTTTCAAAGGCTAACAATATCTGGAGAGGCAAGTGACTATGCATTTCATCTTTTGAATTTTGCCTTAACTAGGGCATTTAAAGATTATCACATTGGACTGTTTGCGTATTCATTTTTGACATTTTCCTTCTTTTTGAAAGGATGCATGGAATATAAAAAAATGAATGGAGATTCGGTCGCATTTAGAATGTTGCTTGTATGTTTTTTGTTTTATAATACATCATTGAATGCAATGCGACAGCTCATTGCGGTAGCAATTGTATATTGTGCTACGGCATACCTTTTACAAGATAGATATAAGTTGTTCTCCGTACTAGCTGTTCTTGCCTGCTCTTTTCATTCATCGGGACTTATATCACTAGTGATTTTTGGATGCCATCTTATATTAAAGGACAACAGAAATTATAGTGAAAAGAAACGATTTATAAGAGCAAGTATATTTCTTTTGATAAGCGGATGCATCGTCCTGTTCATTAATCAAATTATTAAATACTTTGTTACATTAGGAATCTTGCGGAGTAGCTATTTGAATTATATTAGTAGCGGAAAATATGGTGGTTCTGGTGGATTGGCTTTATTTAATATTATTGGACCAACCATAATTTGTGCCTCCAGTTCTTTCCTTTTCTATAGATTTCATAGAGCGGACAAGAAAGGGAGTAATAAAATATTTTTTACAATGATGACTGTGATTTTGCTGGTGATGTCGTTTAGTACGATAATATCAAATTATTTTTTGAGAGTATCGTATTATTTTACTCCGCTAGCCTATGAGTGCCAAATAATAAATAGAAAATACTTTGAAGAAAAATCAAGAGTGATTTGGAAAGTGATAATGATTTTGCTGGCAGTAGTACCATGGATGCATGACATTGTACAGTTGAATTACGGAGAAACAATACCATATGTTTTCTTTAGAAATTGAGAGGAATTTAAGATGGAAAGAGAACTCAATCTTTCAATAATAATACCAGTATATAATGGAGAAAAGACTATTTGTGAATGTCTGGATTCAGTTCTGAAATGCCCATATAAGGGCTATGAAATAATTGTTATTGATGATGGGAGTGTTGATGGTACTGACAAGATTTTAGAGCGCAACTATACAGATGAAATAAAGTTAATAAAGCAAAAAAATGCAGGGGTTTCCGCGGCTCGCAATAAGGGGCTATTATGTGCACAAAAAGATTATCTTGTGTTTTTAGATAGCGATGATGCTTTTTGTGATAATTGGTGGGAAAAATTAGAGGAGTATAAAGAAAATGATATTACTTTATATAATTACCTCAGGAAGAAAAATGATGTGATTCAAGAAATACTTACAATGCGAAACGCGCAGGAAACCCTTGATGAAATAAAAATGACGTATATTCTGACAGATGATGTAAATGCTGTGTGCGCTAAAATATATAAAAGAAAATTATTACTGGATTTCAAAATACAATTTCCACAAGATATGAAAATCGGTGAAGACGCTGTTTTTTTTGGAAGAGCATTACAAAAAGCCAAGAAAGTAAAATATTGTCCTAATGCTTTTTACGTCTATATAGATAACTTGAACAGCGCCTCTTATCAGAAAATTGTAAATTTCGATGACCAAAGGAAACTCTACGAATTTAAAAAAGGTTTTATAATTGAAAATAATATGCTGATTTATGAGGAAAAATTCTATATAAAGTTTTTGGGTGATTTCATATCAAGATTGAGACAAAGCACAGGGTCGTATGCACATTTTAGAGAATTAATTTTAAGTGCGGAAAACTATGAGTATATAAAATGGCTTATAAATTTTAAATATGAGACACTGCCACTGCGAAGAAAAATTCAGGTTGTGCTTCTTAAAATTAAGGCTTACCGTGCCTTATTCTTTGAACTTGAATGTGAAAGATTAGTAAATGAATAATAGCCACTAGTGATGGTGATGGAGATGCTTATGAGGGTGGGAATTGTTTCGATATATTATAATGCCTTTAATTATGGAGCTCAATTACAGGCGAGGGCATTAGTTCAAATTGTTAAGGAATATGGATATGAGTGTGAACAAATTTGTTATGATGCAACAGACGAAAAGTATCCATTTGAAAAGAGTATAAAAGAAAAGATAAAAGAGCAGGGGCTAATTTATCTAATGGTGTCAAAGTTTCGATATGTAGTTCACGGTATCAATGTAAAGCAGAATAACAAGAAAATATCAAATAAAATAAGTGCAAGGAAAAATAAATTTCATAAGTATGAAAATAAAACGGCACATTCACAAAGAATTTATAATAAAGAAACTATTAGCGATTGTAATGATCTTTATGATGTTTTTATAACAGGAAGTGATCAAGTATTTAATCCGTATTATTATAATAATGCTTTTTTGTTGGGATTTGTAACAGGGAAAACAAAACTGTCTTATGCAGCAAGTATTGGACTGAGCTATTTGTCACAGAATGAAAAAGAACTATTGCAAACGTCATTGAGGACATTTGATGGAATAGCTGTAAGAGAGGATTCCGGCCAGACTATTTTGAAAGAAATATTGCCGCAAAAAGAAATAAAAACTACAATTGATCCAACATTATTAATAGATTCGACATATTGGATAAATGAGGCACATAAAACGCGCGAATTAGAAGAACCGTATATTTTTTGCTATTTTTTGGGGAAAGAAAAGAAATTAAGGAAATTTGCGGAAATAGTATCGAAACAATTAAATTTGCGAATTTTGACGATTAAAGATGCTTTAGGTAACTATCAATCTGCAGATGAATATCACGCGACAGAGTTGGAGGATGACGGACCAGATGGCTTCAATTCTGCAATAGCGAATGCTTGCTTTGTATTAACAGATTCATTTCATGGTACAGCTTTTTCTATTATACACGAGAAACGCTTTCTATCTTTTAGGAGAAATTTTCATGAAGAAAACTCTGGGGACTCTAGGATTATAGATTTGCTGAAAAATTTGGGAATAGAAGATAGATGGGTGCAAAATATAGAACAAAGTAGTACTGATTTGCTTATCAATGAAATTGATTATTGTGATGTGAAAAGACGACTTGAATATTTGCGAATGGATTCGAATGGCTATTTGAGTAAGAAATTAATGGATAATAAATAATTGGGTTGTAAACATATGAAGATAAATCAAAGAAAAGCAGGAGTTATATTATCTTATGCCGGACAACTAACGAAAATCTTGATAAGCATAATTTATACTCCCATCATGCTTCGGCTTCTTGGTCAAAGTGAATATGGACTTTATCAACTTGTCTATTCTGTTGTATCCTATCTAAGCTTGTTAAGCTTGGGATTCAGTAGTTCTTATATGAGATTTTATTCTCGTTATAAAGCACAGAGAGATGAAGATGGAGTAGCGCGATTAAATGGAATGTTTCTGTTAATATTTACTTCACTTTCAATTGTCTGTGTTTTATGTGGTTGCGTAATGTTGGGTAATATTAAGGGGATTTTTGGAAGTGGGTTGACGGATTCTGAATATTCGACTGCAAGGATTTTAATGGCGCTGCTTGTTGTTAATCTGGCACTAACATTCCCCAATAGTGTTTTTTCATGTGCAATTACTGCGCATGAAAAATTTCTATTTCAAAAATTTTTGATTTTACTTCAAAATGTATGTAATCCATTATTAGCCTTGCCGTTGCTTATTATGGGCTATGGATCTATAGGAATGGTGGCAGTGACAACATTTTTGACATTACTAGTATTAGTAATGAATGTATACTATTCTTTTCATAACCTTCATATAAGATTCTGCTTTAAGAAATTTCAGCTGGATTTACTTAAAGAAATGTGGGTGTTCACTTTTTTTATTTTTATAAATCAAATTATAGATCAGATAAATTGGAGTGTAGATAAATTCTTATTAGGTAGATTTGCAGGTACAACAGCAGTAGCAGTTTATGGAGTTGGTGGACAAATTAATTCGATGTATATTGAGCTTTCTTCATCGGTTTCGAATGTTTTTGTCCCAAAAGTAAATCGTATTGTTGCGGAATCTGGTGATGATAATGAATTGACAAGACTTTTTACAAAGGTTGGCCGTATTCAATTTATGATACTTGGTTTGATATTGTCAGGTTTCATTTTTTTTGGCATTCCATTTGTGAAAATTTGGGCTGGCTCGGAGTACGGAGACTCATATGCAGTAGCGCTTTTACTAATTGCGCCTGTAACTGTTCCATTAATACAGAATCTTGGCATTGAAATTCAGCGCGCAAAAAATATGCATAAAGCAAGGGCAATTGTTTACCTTTTTATTGCAATTGCAAATGTGGCAATTAGTATCCCATTAATTAAGCTTATGGGACCAATTGGTGCTGCCTTGGGTACAGCGATTTCCCTTATAGCAGGAAATATTATTTTTATGAACTGGTATTATCACGCTCGCATCGGAATGAATATGTTATATTTTTGGAAAGAGATTGCAAGGTTCATTCCGGCACTAATTGTTCCATGTTTGATCGGCATTGCTATCATGAAATTTGTTAATATTACTGGCTTTGTTAAATTGGGATTGTTTGCAATGGCCTATACGGTTGTGTATGCTTTCTCGATGTATTTCTTTGGAATGAATGATGAAGAAAAGCAGCTTGTCATTGGGCCAATTAGAAAAATTTTAAGGAAATAAAAAGATGAAAGAAAAGAGAGAATATTGGCAAAGCATCCGAGGAGTATGCATATTGGCAGTAGTGTTAATTCACTCTTTAGGTGAATTTGATTATTCTACTGGTTATAATTCAGCATTCATAATACTTCGTCAGATCATCAATTTTGCGGTAGCCACATTTGTGTTTATGGCTGGTTATTTTGTGAATGTTGATGCCTTATCTGATAAAGAGTTCAGTTACAAACACTGGATAATTTATCGGGGGGGCGACTGTGTATCCCTTTTATGATTTGGTCGCTTCTGTATAGCGGGCTTGAGTTATTAAGGAATGTACACAGTGGCAATGAGATTCATTGTTTTGGATTTGTTTACCGATTTATTGTTGGAAAGTCAGCAACTCCATTTTACTATATTGTTGTTTTGGTGCAGCTTACGGTGATTACACCGTGGCTAATCAAAATTGTAAAACAGAATGGAATTATCAGTAGAATTTTATGGTTGGTGACACCGGTTTATCTGGTGTATTTGTACACTTGGAATTATATAGTTGGTGCATCGCCACGTCTGTACGAAACATTATTTCCGGCATGGTTTGGATTTTATTATCTAGGAATTCAAGTGCGTTGTGGATGGAAATTGAAAGGCAATGGATTTGTGGTTGCGGCTACACTCTTATTAAGCTGTGTTGAAGCGATTGGATTACGAGCAACAGGGCTTGATATTGGATTCTATACGAGCCAGATAACAGCAGGTTCATTCCTGTATTCTTTTGCCATGATTGGCTGGCTTCTGAAGAAAAATGAAAGTAATTGTAGTATCTGCCGCTTGCTATCAAAGATAGGAGATTGCTCATATGGTATTTTCTATATTCACATGGCAGTGCTGATGATTGTTGGTAGAATTATACAAAGTGAAAACTGGTATATTTATTGGATATTGCGATTTATGCTGACTACATCCATTAGTTATATTATAGTTCATATTGGTCAAATGGTATTGAAGAGCCATAAAAAATTGTTGCGCTATATTGGATTTATATAAAAGGTACTGGAAGAGGAGGATATACGGGTGAAACCAGAAAAAGTATATGCTTGTTATAACAAAGATAAAGAAGCGAGATTGAGTAGCTCTTCTGGAGCAGTATTTACTTCTCTAGCAGACTATGTGCTTAATAAAGATGGCATTGTTTATGGTGTCGCAATGTCTGAAGATTGCTATTCAGCTAATTTTATTGCAGTAACAGATGAATTTGGTATGAAAAGACTGCGTGGCTCAAAATATCTTCAAGCGAAAGTTGGAAACACATTTGCGAAAGTAAAGGAGAATCTGCAAGATGGAAAAACCGTATTGTTTACGGGAACGGGATGTCAGATAAATGGATTAAAGAATTTTCTGGGAAAAGATTATGATAATCTCATTTGTGTAGATGTAATTTGTCATGGTGTTCCTTCGCCGACATTGTGGAAAAAGTATGTTGAGTATCAGGAAGAAAGAAATGCTGGAAAGCTGAAAGGCATTAATTTCCGCTGTAAGGATAATGGCTGGAGTGATTTTGGAATGAAAGAGGTTCTAAAGGAGATTCCAGAAAGAGAAGAAAAGAAACTGTATATACCTAAAGATAAAGACGCTTATATGCAGATGTTTCTAAGAAATTATTGCTTGCGGCCATCATGCTATGAGTGTATTGCCAAAAAAGAGAACAAGTCTGATTTAACAATTGCTGATTTTTGGGGAATTGAAGAAGTTGCACCAGAAATGTCAGATGGAATGGGAACATCGTTGGCATTGATCCGCACAGATAAAGGCGCAAAAGTGTTTGAGAAAATCAAAAAGAATTTAAAACTGAAAGAAGTGACCTATGAGGAAGGGGTAAGATTCAATCCAGCTGAATACAAATCTTGTGTAAGGCCCTCACAAAGAAACACATTCTTTCATGATATGCGTGCTATAAGTTTCGATGAATTAGAAAAGAAATATGCAGCCCCAGTTAAATACTCGTTGACGATACGAACAAAAAGAAAGATAAAGCACTTGATTAAAAGTATACTTCAAGTAATGGGGGGGGGACAGAGAGTGATATATAGTAATGATTACTTAGTGTGTTTTATATTTGATTGTAGGGAGATGCAAGACGTTGGTACTATTTAAAAGAAAAGAAGAATGTTGCGGATGTACAGCTTGTTATGCGAGTTGTCCACGAAAAGCTATCTCTATGGTAGAAGATGAGGATGGATTTGAATATCCGCAGGTTGATGAAAATAAGTGTATTCATTGTGAAAAATGCTTGCGAGTGTGTCCCTTTAAAAGTGATTCGGCGATATAAGGAGAAAAGCACCATGAAGATTGCAATAGTATTCGATGGACTTCAAATAGGTGGAATTGAACGTGTGGGGGCAGACTACGCTAGAATTTTAAGCGAATTAGGACATGATGTGACGGTTGTTAATCTGGTGCCGAATCTTAAAGAGATGGAAAAAGAATTTCCAAAAGATTGTAAATGGATTGGATTCAATTATCCAAGACGAATAGTTACTGAGCAGTATGCGCAGCTTGTAAAAAAAGGTTTTTGGGGAACAGCTTGTTATTTGGTGGCTATGCTAGTGATGCCTGTGATTTCCTACACTTTAAAAAGAAAATTTAAAATGATATATCATGACAGCGAAGAGTTTGATTTAACCATCGCTTTTTCGGGTCACTTTAATGACTTGGATTTTGTTTCGAGAGAATTTATTAAATCGAAGAAAAAAATGTGTTGGCTACATGGTGCTTTGTATAGTTATTTCTTGATTTCTTATGGCTATATGAGGTTATATGAGAAAATTAAAAATCTGATTGTTTTAGTAGATGATGCGCAAGAAGAAGCCTTGTCTTATAATAAAAATTTAAAACTTAACATCCACAAATTATATAATCCCACATTTATTAAAAATCGTGAAATCAATTGTGCGCACGTCGAAGAGTTGAAACAAAAGTATGGAAAATTTGTTTTGATGGTTTCCAGATTTGAGTATCCACATAAAGATCAATATACGGTAGCAAAGATGTTGGATATTGTTAGAAAAAAATATCACGAAGATTTGGATCTTGTTTTTGTTGGAGATGGTCCGGATGAGGAAAGTGTAAAAAAGTATGTGATAACACTTTCACAAGATACTCAGGAACATATTCATTTTGAGGGAAGTCGCTTTGATGTGCAAGATTATTATAAAGCAGCCTTTTTGCTTGTCCATGCAAGTGTCGCAGGTGAGGGGCTGCCAACAATAATGATCGAGGCGATGTCTTATCGTCTACCAATGGTGGTTACTGACTCAAAGACTGGCCCAAGAGAAATTTTAGGGGAAAATGAATATGGCTTGCTTTGCAGAGTGAAAGACCCAGAGGACATGGCAAATAAGGTAAAAAAAATTGCATCTGATCCTGATTTGTATAATCATTATGTATTAAAAAGTGACGAAAGAATAAAGGATTTTTCTCCGGATGTAATAAAAGAAAGACTAAAATCAATTTTGGAAGAGGTTGAAGAGAATTAAGATGCGTTTTATATCATGTGCGAGTTATTACGGAAGTGGATCAAGTGCTATCACAGACTTTGTCTCAGAATTTGACACGGTGTACTCTTTTACAGATGAAGAGTTCCGCTTTGTGCAGGATCCAGATGGGGTCTCAGATTTGGAATACAATCTGGTGGAAAATTTTAATCGGCATAACTCTGGTCACGCAATTAAAAGATATAAAAAGTTAGTAGATTTTTATTGCGGTAATATGTTTGGTAAAAAGTATGAGAAATTTTTCCATGGGAATTGGAAAAAATATTCTGAAAAATATATTGATGACCTTACCGATTTTACCTATCATGGCTGGTGGCAATATGATTTGATGGATAAGGGAGAGTTTTTCTATTTTCGGAAACGAATTTTGAATAAGATTTTAAGAATGACTGTTTGGAGAAATCAGCCTGAACGTACATTAAATACAATGAAAAATGAGATTACATATTGTGCGCATCCAAGCGAAGAAAAATTTCTGAACTGTACAAAAATGTATATTGAGGATTTGTTTGGATCTGTTTGCCGAGGTGCAAATACGGTTATGGTTGATCAGATTGTTCCACCAACAAACTTAAAAAGGTATCTTCGATATTTCGATGATATTAAAGTTTTTGTTGTTGATCGTGATCCGCGAGATATTTTTGTACTTGAAAAATATGTATGGAAAGATGGGGTGATACCCAACAACGTAGAAGATTTTTGCAAGTGGTTTAAATATACACGAGCACACAGAAAAACAGAATTGTTTGACGACAAAAGGGTTTGCTTCATTCAGTTTGAAGATATGGTTTATAAGTATGATGAAACAACGAAAAAAATTGCGAATTGGCTAGGTTTTGAACTGAAAGAGCAAACCAAGAAAAAACAGTACTTTGATCCAAGGCGCTCTATTAATAACACATATACATGGAAGAAAGTAAAATGCAATCTGGCAGAAATTGAATATATCGAAAATGAGTTGGGAGAGTATCTTTACAGCTTTCCTAGTAATTGAATTTGTAACGAAGTGCAGAAAGACCAGCCAATCTTTCTGATAAGAGGGATTGGCTATTTTTGAATGATGATGTTCGCAGAAACGAAAAAAGGAGAGTACATGAACAAACAGGAAAGCGACATTCTGAACACACTTTTGCTGGAACCTTTCATCAATCAACGAATTTTAGCAGAAGTATCCGGCCACTCATTGGGAGTGGTAAATCGTTCGCTCAAGGAACTCATTAAAACTGATTATTTGGACGATTCGATTCGCCCTACAGTGAAAGCCATAACTGAGTTCAAGCAGAAAACTCCGCAGCGAGCTATTATCTTGGCAGCAGGGTTTGGTATGCGCATGGTTCCAATCAATACGGAGATGCCAAAGGGCCTTTTGGAAGTTAATGGTGAGCCGTTGATTGAACGTATTATCAAGCAGCTACATGAGGTGGGGATTAAAGAAATCTATGTAGTTGTAGGCTTTATGAAAGAAAAATACGAGTATTTGATTGATGAATATGGCGTAGAGCTGGTAGTAAATGCAGATTATGCGGCAAAGAATAATCTGAATTCAGTCAAACTTGTAAAAGAACATTTGGAAAATGCGTACATTATTCCATGTGATATTTGGTGTGACAGAAATCCGTTTCACCGCCATGAACTGTATTCCTGGTATATGGTTAGTGACCTAGTGGATAACGAAAGCAATGTCCGCGTTAATCGTAAGATGGAACTGGTAACTGTGCCAGAAAGTTCTGGCGGCAATGCAATGATTGGTATTTGCTATTTGGTAAAAGAGGATGCCGACACAGTTGCTAAACGTATTGAGGAACTATGCAAAAATCAGCGGTACGATGGAGCGTTCTGGGAAGAATCACTTTATAACAAGGATCGAATGATTGTTGCGGCTCGTGTGGTTCATTCAACAGATGTTGTGGAAATTAACACCTATGAGCAATTACGAGAAA
>ULOD01008623.1_pt1 | contig 11740 bp, 12 predicted proteins | sample 1952351 | NCBI WGS metagenome assembly ULOD01 (sample SAMEA4835596, study PRJEB28245) | human gut metagenome | biome: gut microbiome; material: fecal sample | place: Denmark | collected 2008 | reverse complement strand
TCCAGGTCGCCGTCGGCTGCTGCGCGATCGTGCTGATCCTGGAATTTTTCCTAGTCTGAAGACACAAAACCGCCCCTGCCGCAAACGGCCGGGGGTCATAAGAAAGTAATATTGCTTTTTGCAGGAACGGCATGGCTTCGGTCATGCCGTTTCCTGTTTCATCAGTTCCTCCACGGGGATAAAGCCCACAAGGTCATAGGAGATGCGGATACCCTGTCTGCGCTTCCCACTGCTCTTGTCAGGCGCTTCGATGTAGATTCCTTTGACAAGCTCCCGCAAGGCGTAAGGGGTCATTTCCTGCAAATCCTCGTATTTGTGTACCCGCTGGATGAACTGCTCCAAATTTTCAATCTGTCGTTCCTGTACTTCGATTTCCTGCTGCAAGGTCTGGATTTCCACTTTAAGCTGCGCCTGCTCGTCCTCATAGGTCTTGCTCATCAGTGCAAACCGTTCATCAGAAAGTTTCCCGGCCACATTATCCTCATAGATACGGATAAACAGCCGGTCAAGTTCCCCAAGACGGCGTTCTGCCTGCGCCAGACGCTTCTTGTATCCCCGGACAACTTCTTCACTGGACAGCCGGAGTCTATGCTCCATAACTGTCCGAAAATGGGATTCATGCCGGGTTACATAGGAGATCACCGTTTTCATGTGCATCCAGACCAATTCTTCCAGTACAACCGCCCGGATGAAATGGGCTGAACAGGTTCCTGTGTTGCTGCGGTAGCTGGCGCATACAAAATGGTCTTGCCGCTTCTCAAAGTAGTTGGTGGTGCAGTAGCGCATCTTTGCCCCGCAGTCAGCACAGTAAACCATGCCGGAGAACAGGCTACTCTTTCCGGTTTTTGTCCTTCGGTGGCGCTGCTTGCGGATCTCCTGCACCTTGTCAAAGACTTCCTGCTCAATGATAGCCGGATGGGTGTTGTAGAATACCGCCTGCTTCTCAATGGGTGTTTCCCGCTGCTTCTTGTCCCAGATGGAGTTGGTGTAGGTCTTGAAGTTAACCGTACAGCCCGTGTATTCCCGCCGTTCCAAAATGTGAACAACGGTATTGGGGTTCCAGTGGTACGGATCAGCGGTTTCAGGGCTTGGGGTGTTAATGCCTTCTCTCCGCTTATAGGCAGTAGGATTGAGCACCTGTTCCGCCTGCAAGAGTTTGGCGATCTGCATCGGCCCCCGGCCTTCCATACACAGATTGAAGATGCGCTTGACCACAGGAGCGGCTGCTTCGTCCACGACCCACTTTGTTCGATCCTCCGGGTCTTTGCGGTAGCCAAAGGGGACATTGGTTGTCAGCGGGATTCCCTGCTCGCCCTTGGCCTTCTGTACCGCACGGATTTTGCGGCTGGTATCCTTGGCAAAAAACTCATTGAACCAGTTTTTGATTCCCGCAACATCGTTGTCGGTGCTGTTGGGGTCAATGGTGTCAAAGTGGTCGTTGATGGCGATATAGCGCACACCATATTTCGGAAAAGTGAAGTTGATATACAAGCCCGTCAGCGAGGAATTTCGCCCCAGACGGGACAGGTCTTTCGACAGCACAACAGCCACTTTCCCCGCTTCAATTTCTGACAGCATCTGCTGAAATCCGGGGCGGTCATAGTTTGTGCCGCTGTATCCGTCATCCACAAAAAATGTTGGATTCGGGAAACGGTGCTCTTTTGCGTATCGGAGCAGGATGTCCTTTTGGTTGGTGATGGAATTACTGTCGCCCTCGTTGGCATCCTCTTGGGAGAGGCGGCAATAGAGTGCGGTGATTTTATCAGTTGCCCGTAACATTTCTGTATCCTCCTTCAAAGGGGCAACTGTCAGTACAGGATTGGTTGCTTCTATTGTACCAAGATTCCAGGTATTTGTCATTCATCATCCTCCACATTTTCTGTAAACTTTTCTGTCAGAATGCGCTCCATCTTTCTATCCAGTGATTCTGTCCCGTCATAGCTGCCCGTAATGGTGTAAATGGTGCCACCGATCTCACGCTGTAAAGTGAACTCCGGCAGCCAGAAAGCAGATGGATTTTTCACACGGATATGCCCGGTTTCGTCGAACCAGAAATTGTGTTTGGGGCGGTCGGGCGGCAGCGGTTCGGGCTTGAAATAGGGATCAGGATTGGAGAAAAAATATTCCGTTGGTTCGTCATTGTCAGAATCTTCCCATTGACTGATTTCTTCCCAAAGTTCCAAATCATCTGCATCAAACACCGAAAGCAAATCATCAAGCAGCTGTGGGTCAAGAGCATATTTTTCTTCCAGCTGTCTGATGACATCATCCACATCAATGCGGATGGAATCGCCGCTGCGTTGTGCGGCTGCCAATTCTGCGTCACTCATATTTGCCCATCGCTGCAATTCAGTCCGTGAAGCATCATCAAGCAATATGATTGAACTTACAGGCTTACCATTGGGCAGCGTATCTCCGAGAAGTATTTTTGCAAGTTTCCTTATGAGGTTGTGATCCTCTTTCCAGTTGCATTTCATTTTTGAAATCCTCCTTAATGGTCAATCTGATGCTGTTTTTTGCGGCTCTGCTCGGGATTTTCCTGCGCACGAACAACCTCTTCTACCTTGTATTTGATCTGCCAGAGTTTTTTCACCTCCGCATAGATGGGGGAAAGCTCTGCCTGTCCGGTTGCGTATTCCTGTTCCAGACGGTCATGCTCCTTGCGCCATGCAGCGACCGGTAATTTTCCATCCTTAAAATGCGGCTTTAATTTGCGCTCTGCCATGTGATACAGGCGGAGTGCATTTTCATTTTCAGACATGAATTGCTCACGCCTGCCTTTCCACTTGATGATTGCCAGCTTGTCTGCAACAGGTTTTCCCTCAGCGTAAAACTGCACCATGCGGAGAAGCTCATCCAACTCCTTCATGCGGTCAGATTTGCCGGACAGGGCGCTCTTCAAAGTGTCAATGCGGTCACTCAGCGCAGATACACGCTCCTGCAACTGTTCCGGCGTTGTTAAATTGTTCTGCATGAGATAATTGCAAATCTCATTGAACTCTTTGAGATTGCCAATCTTTGCTTTTTGACTCCATGCGCCTGCGCTGCGGTTGGTGTAATACTCGCTGAGCAGCTGCGCCAGATTGGGGGCTTGCGGTTTGCTCAATTCCTCATGCGCTTCTTTCAGCCAGTCAAGCAACGCCGTAATTTTCTTTTTCAGTTTGCCGATCAACGCATTGGTCGCCTTGACCCAGCGGTTGAAATCTCCCTTATTGGTACGGATGCCTCTGGCCTCCATCTGACGGATCGCCGTACCCTCATGGACAGTCGGCAGCTGCTCCACACCCTGACGCTCGTAGCTGCGGTGGTCGATGCGGCATTCCAGCCTTTTCTCGGCAAATCGGGCATTGCACATTGCCGCCCACTGTTCCCGCCAATGTTCCAGCGTTTCCGGCTTACCCCAGTCCGTGGTGGGGACAGCGTTGAACACATAGTTTCCTGCTTCATCCCGGAAGCGCTCCCCGTTTTCATCCAAGAGATATTCCCGCCGCTGCTTGCTGCCCCATGTCCCGTCCGGCAGCAGGGGACGGATGGGACACATAACATGAAAATGCGGGTTGGCAATGCCGCCGTCCTCCTTGTCGGGGGAATGAACAGAGAAATCCACCACCATGCCCCGGCTCACAAACTGCTCCAATAAAAATTGCCTTGCAAGGCCGATGTTCTCCTCCATGGAAAACTCGTTCTGTAAGGCAATGTCAAAACTGTATGCAAGCTGGGCTTTCTTGCCCCGTTCTGCCTTTTCCACCTCGTTCCACAGGGTTTGTCGGTCTGCGAAGGAAGGTGGAGCGTGGGGCGGCAGCAGGATTTCAGAACAGAGGACACCGCCTTTCTGGGTGTAGTCGCTGTCCTCTCCGTAATACTCGCTGTGCAGCTTTTCCCCGGATCGGTAAGCAGCGGACGCAACAGCGGATTGCCCTGCACTGCGTTTTATCTGGGTAACATGGAAGTGAAATAGTGCGATACTTATCCCTTTCCTTTCTGGCTTTCTTGATTGTGTGTATTGACTGCCTCCATCAACAAAGCCCTGACTTCCGGCAAGGTAAAAACCTTTTCCGTAAAAGCGTAGAACTCCGTTTCTCTCAAAGCCTTTACCAGCGGTGCAATGCTCTCCACGGCAGCCCCTCTGGTAATGAGGCGGTGCGCCCGTTTCTTCCTGTCTCCCTTCTCATAATAGGATTTTCGGTTTTCCAGCCGCTGGAGCCTGCTGCGCTCCTGCGCCAGCTTCTTTTCTGCGTCTGCGATCTCCTGTTTCAGTTTTTCGGTTGTTGGCATCGTAGATTCCTCCTTTATTTGCAGATAAAAAATACCGTCTGTCTTTCGGACAAGCGGTAAAATTTGCGTGTTGAGTTTTAGGCTTTGGATGGGAAACTGTCTGTGCAAACAGATTGTTTCCCATCCAAAGCGGGCAGGGATAGCCGCATAAGCGGCGCAAGGGGTGCAGCCCCTTGTACGGAACGTAGTGACGCAAAACAGCCCGGACTTCCATCGTCCGGGCTGTCTGCCTCGCAGAGCGCACGCATACAGGGTTTACCCTGTATAGAAGTGCGCCCTTAGTCCCTAAGGGCTTTTCGAGATTCCTAATAATCATTGCTTTTTCGAATTTCATCGCATAATCGGGATAGTCGTTCTTCGGCTGTACGCTTTTTCAATTCACATTCCCAGACTACAATCACCTTCCAACCGTCAGCCTCCAGTTTTTGTTGATTTTCTGCATCCCGCTGGATGTTTCGTTCAATTTTGGGCTTCCAGTATTCTTGATTGGAACGAGGAAGTCTGGAGCGGGAGCAACCATGCATATGCCAGAAGCAACCGTTGACAAAAATGATAGTGTGGTATTTTGGCAGGACAATATCGGGCTTTCCCGGATAGCGTTTGTCATTTTTGCGGTAACGGAAACCGTGGCTGAATAGATATTTCCTTACGATTTCCTCCGGCTTGGTGTTGGTGCTGCGGATTCGAGACATATTTTCGCTGCGTTCAGCGGGAGTTTTGGTATCAGCCATTGGAAATCACCTCCATCTATACTCAGATGGTTTCCCCAGTGTAGTATGCACAGTCACCAGGCAATTTGATATTAGGAATCCAAAGTTGTGTTCCGTCCCACCCCTTGGCCTTATTGCCTGTAATTTTGTACATGGTAAGTACCAGATCATCGGGATAGGCATCGCCCAGATTGCGGTCGGTGGGAGAAAGCAAAGTGCCGGTTCCCTTACCAATATCTCTATTTCTGCGGACGATCAGCTTTCCTTGAGCTGCCGGGTCGGTAGCCAACAGCGTGTTGACAAAACCAATAAAGGCTTTTGCATTCCAATCGTCTGCTGTTTCAGAATCAAGCTGCTCCATGATCTTTTTAATTAGTTTTAAACTAACAGTATACAAGTCATCCCCAAACGACTGAAGCAACATATCAATGGATGCAACATCCTTATTCACAGGATAAAACGGGAAATAGTTGACTCCACCTGAATAGATTCCAACAGCTTTTTTGTCCAGCACATTTTTTCTGGTGGGCTTCAGGCCAGTAGGATAGAAAATCTTAATGTCACATCCGTTGCTGGAGTTTTCAATCTGCTTGATGATACTGTTGTTGGTTCTGTTAATATCAGAGAACAACTTGAACAGTTTCGGTGGCATGAATACACGGAGCAGGCAGGGATCACGGTCATAGCCAAACATTCTTGCATGTTGCCACATAGTATCAGCTTGCGGACTTTTTGCAACACGGCAATAGTAAATTGTTTGGAGCTGTGGGAAAGTCACTCCACGGCCTAAACTGTTGCCTCCAACAATAATATTGATGCCTTTTTCATACTGCGTATTTTCATCATAAGATACGATAGAGTTCAGCATTAGAATACCGATTTTATCCTCCTGAAGCTGCTCTGCTATAAAGCCATAAATCTGCCCAAACGACAGAATGTCCGTTTTTGTTTCTCTCAATGACTCATAGGCGCGTTCAAATGCTTCTCTCGTTTCCGCCTCGTTATGGGAATGAGAAATTTCATTCAAATAGTTCCCGATTTTATTTGCAAAACAGGAATGCTGGCTGGTTTTCATGCTCGGATGAATTAGAAAATTACAGACCGTTCCACCGTTCAGCATAATATGACCGGAGGAAATCAAATGCATGATCAACGCAGTTTTTAGTCCATTTTCTGGAAATTCATCGTCATTCAAAAGTTCTTCGGCTTCATCATTGTCTGTAAGAATAACCTGTTTCGGTGGTTCCGGTGGAAAAAAGAAATCCCCTCCCATATAACCCTTGCCCGGCCTAAAATAATAGATAAAATAGGGTTTCCAACCGCTTTTGGCTGTTTGCAGAAGAATAGACTGCGGTGTACCGGTTACTTGCATATAAATACTACTGGAAGTTGTTTTCTTGATGGCTTCCAAATTTTTGTTGATGGTACTTTGCTTATTTCTATTCACCTGAGTGTTCAGACTGGCAGCATCGGCCTCATCATCTACAATGAACAGCGGATTACCGGCGCAGAAATTGGTTGAAGAGAAATTGTTTTTCCACTGCTTCAGCACAGAAGTATTCTTTTTCAAAACAATTACTGCGGGTTTGTGCAGATTGTTCTGAACAAATTTTAGGTAATCATTTTCATCGCAAACGCAGAAATCACAAAGATCCCGTTGCGCTCTTTGATAGGTCTGCTGTTGTAGCAGAATATTGTCTGTTGTCAGCAGAACAAAATTCATAAAACTTTCATCAGCAGCAGCACACATAAGTCCAAACATATGGCTCGTTTTACCGCTTTGAACATCACCCACTAACAGGCTTACAACATGATCAGTAAAAGAAAAATTGGAAATGTACTGCGGAACTATATCCTCAACTGTTTTATGGATTGCATCTGCAAGAGCAGGGTTTCCTTTGCCACGGATTCTATCTAAATAAGATTGCAAGTAACTCATTGTCCCACCCCAAAATCAAGAAACCAGATTCCCGGTATGGTTGTCTTTGTAAGTGCAAATGAATTGCGCCCATAACGCCTCAGCGTATCTGCGGTAACCGGATTACCGACGGCCAGTACACCTGCGTTTTCCAAGCGCCCTTTCAGCCATTTCCCAAGAATTTTCAAATCGCCTTCTGAACGGAAATTTTTGCTGTAATCACCGCTGACCTTACACTTAAATGACCATCCATCATCGGTAATAACTGTGAAAACTGCATTATCGGTTTGGCTTTGCGGATATCCAGGCTGACTTGTCACATTTTTGGGTACAATCAGCTCAACTTCGTACCAATGTCGTGGTTTGACAAGACCGTTTTTGGATTCTCTGCCTTTTCCAAAAAATACATTCAAGTTGCTTTGCGGAGACACTTCATATGGTTTAATGGGTATTTCAAAAGAAATGTCTGTTTTCGCATTTATTGCTTTTGCAAGATTCTGAGGAGCCACTTTCTCAACAAATTCGTGTCCATCCAGCAGTGCATTTTCATTATTGAATGTGTCAATTTCCAACTCGGCAATGTTTCTTGTAGAGGTTTGCATAAGCTGACGGATGAATGCGTTTATCTGTTTAGCAGATACCTCATCGTTCAATAAAACAGAACTCTCATACATACGAACGCCGCCATCTACAATGCTGCTTAGGTTGTTCGATCCTACAATTCCTGCAAACGGACCAGTAGCATTGCTATAAGAATACAGTTTTCCGTGATAGCGGAAAGCATTGACAAGCCGGACGCCACCCATCTGATTACCCGCCAAGAAATCATTTAGGTGCATTGCCGCATCGTACTGTACTTTGGTAAAATAGTCAAAATAATGCATCCCGATAACGAGGTTCAATGTGCGAATATTGCTGTTCAATTCGATAGTTTTTTGCAACTCAATCAATGAATCGGCAGACACATAACCTACGGCAATATCTAATTTTGAAGTTTTCGGGAGCAGGCTGTAGAACGCCTCCGCGAATGTTTTGTTTCCAGTCTTCATCGGAGGATAGTTGGAAAACAAAAAATCCATACTCTGTCCCCCTTAGTTCATTTGTAGTGTTACATACTCAAGTCTTTGCTTAACCGTCATGGCTTTCATCTTCTCGTATTCCGACAGCAAATCGACATGGGTATATTCTCCTGTAAACAAGGGGAGTAAGCGCTTAGCAACAGCCCGCACACCCACAGGAGGAACAGCGTTACCGATTTGTCTGCGTACTTCCGTGACGCTGCCTTCAAAAATAAAATCGTCAGGGAAAGACTGCAGCCGTGCACGCTCTCTGTTAGTCAGAGGACGAGGTTCAGGATAGTGATATCCCCATGTCCCGCCGCCACCAGCAGCAATAATTGTCTTAGCTGGTTCATCTCTCTTGATTCTGCGGTAAACATGGCTAATCATGCCCTTAACATACAGTGGATTATCCTTTGGAATATCCGTGAAGTTGCCGCCCTCGGGAATTAGTTCAAGAACCTTCCGTGTCTTTTCCTTAATGTTGATATGCTCGTTATTAGTAGGAACCTTTTCAACACCCTCCAGCGCTTCGCCTGCTGTCACATAAGGAAGTGTACCGTTCGGGCCATGAGAAGGCTTGGGATGAACAAAGTCAAATCCCGTATCAATTCTGACACCGACAAAGAGGACACGCTCTCTGAACTGTGGTACGCCGTATTCCGCAAAGTTATACAGATGGGGCTTTACCACATAGCCGGGAGCGATGCTTTCGAAGTCTTTGATAATGGTGTCAATGGCCCTCCCGTTATTGGCCGTAATTAGCCCCTTAACATTCTCAGCAACAAACGCTTTCGGTTTCTTTGCATCAACAAATTCTGCAAAATGTCTGAACAGACCGCCACGGGTGCCGTTCAGACCGGGCTGTTTCCAGATAATAGAGAAGTCCTGACACGGAAAACCACCCAGAACAATGTCACATTCTGGGATGGTGGTGTCGGTGTAAGGATCTATCTTGGTAATATCCTTATAGTGAATAACATCGCCGAAATTGGCGGCAAAGGATTTGCACGCCCATTCTGCAAAATCGTTAGCCCATATTGTTTCATATCCTTCCATGTGAAAGCCATAGTCAAGGCCTCCACAGCCGGAAAAGATAGAAACAATTCTCGGCTTTCTTAAAGTCTCATTGGTATTTCCCACTTTTAGTACCCTCCATTAGAATCCTTTACATGAAGGTGTACTTTCCTGTAAATAGATACACCTTTCCATAATATTTTTATTATACCTCTTTTAACAGAAAAAGTCTATCAGTAAAATTCCTTTTTCGCTATTCGGCAAACAACTACAAGTTATCTAAATCTCCTACAAAAAAGTACACATTCCTGTAAAAACACCCCCTTTACAACAACTTGGCTTTTTCGTAAATCTCTGCCCGGTAACGAAAGGTAGCAAGGGGCATCCCACATTCCTTTGCTGCTGCCGTTCCGGTGATTTCCCCCATTTTCCAACGCTGGTAAACGGAGTGGAAATTCTCGGGCAACGGTTTGGGTGGCCGCCCAAACCGAATGCCCTTGGCTTTGGCCGCAGCAATACCCTCAGCCTGCCGCTGCCGGATGTTGGTGCGCTCGTTCTCTGCCACAAAAGACAGTACTTGCAGCACAATGTCACTGAGGAAAGTTCCCAGTAAATCCTTGCCTCTCCGTGTATCCAGAAGCGGCATATCCAGCACCACAATGTCAATGCCTTTTTCCTTTGTGAGAAAGCGCCATTGCTCCAATATTTCTGCGTAATTGCGTCCCAGACGATCGATGCTCTTGATATAGAGCAGATCGTCTTTTTTTATTTTTCGCAGCAGTTTCTTATACTGCGGACGCTCAAAATCCTTGCCGGATTGTTTGTCGATATAAACATTTTTCTCAGGTACGCCCACTTCCCGGAGGGCAATGACTTGGCGATCTTCATTTTGCTCTCTGGTGGAAACACGGATGTACCCATAAATTTTCTGCTCGATTTTATTTCCTCCGTTTCTGCCACACAATGTCATACCCCAGCACATCCGCCAACTCCACCGCCTCGCCATAGCGTAAAGAGCCACGCTTTAGTTTTCCGGACAGGTTGGGGACGCTGCTGCTCCATCCGTATTCGTCAGCCAAAACCTCCACTACCTCGCTCATGGTCATGCCAGCCCTGACAATGTGGGCTTTGATCTCGTTCCTGTAATTCTCATGATCGCTCATAAAAAGTCCTCCTGTTTTGTTTGCTCTGCGGCGAACAAAATCTATTCCGTGATAAACTCCATTTGCTGCAAAGCTTTGTTTTGCTAAAACTCAATTTCAAACTGGAATTTTTGCTTGTGATGCCCTGTTCACAGCCCCCGCTTTTCCGTTTTGCTGGTTTGTGCGAAATCAAGCCAAACAGCGAATATCCACACGGAACGATGTACTGTGTATGCTGTACGGTGCAACGCTTTTTGGTGTGGGTAGCAATACTAAAATTGTAGTTTGTTCGCTGATTTCACATGGATTGATTTTTGCCTGCGTTTTTAAGCGCCGTTTTTCCCGAATGCCGTTCCTGCCCGGGAATCTCACCCCAGCGTTTTGTTCTCTTTGGTACGCTCATGTCGTGGCGATACTTCGCCGGAGAACATATCCCATTCGGACGGTCATGTACTTTTCAAGCTACGGAGTCTTGCGACAAGTACATTTTAGCGAAAAAACATGACCATTCCCGTATATCCAAAAGGATGGAAAAGGCTCTGAAAAAGCAGCAATTTCCACGCTTATGGACAAGCTGTGTTATAATAAAAGAAATAGAGCGGTGGGGAGGCTTGGCATGAATACGACCTTAACTATTCAAGAAAAATTGAAGGATTTGCGGGTGGAGCACGGACTTACCTTGGAACAGCTGGCCGACCAGACCGGGCTTTCCAAATCTGCGCTCGGCAAATACGAGAATGATGATTATAAGGACATAAGCCCTTTTGCCATCGTCACACTGGCAAAGTTTTATCATGTGACTACGGATTATCTGTTAGGGGTGTCAGAACAAAAAAATCACTCAGACACAGAGCTGAGTGCCCTGCACCTGAGTGATGATGCGATTGATGTTCTGAAAGCCGGGAAATTCAACCCCCGGCTGCTGTCGGAAATTATCAGTCACCATGATTTTCAGAAAATGATGCTGGATGCGGAGATTTATGTAGATCGGATCGCTGATATGCGGATTAGCGATATGAACGCTGTACTGCAAGCCGTTCGTCAAATGGTACTGATGCAGCAGGGAGAAACGGAAAATGATCTGTATCTGCGGACACTGGAGCTTGCACAAATACAAGAGGACGAGTATTTTTGCCATGTTATTTCTGACGATTTGAAACTGATCCTTCGGGATATTCGGGAAGCCCATCAAAATGATGCAACCACTGCGGACAGCCATTCTCCGGCGCTGGATGTGCAAAAGAGTTTGCAGGAAGCCACGAACTACAAAGGCAGCAATGCAGAAAAGCAGGCCCGCATTTTCCTCGCAACCTTTGGTATTGACTATGATACGATCACGATGGAGCAGTTTGTAAATCTAATAGAGGTTTTGAAACTGTCCAAACACCTGAAACCCTCTATTAACCAACGAGGGAAAACCAATATGACCCACGGAAAAGGGAAAAGAAAACGCAAATAGGCAAAAAAATATGCTGGACACGGTTAAAATCAACCATGTCCAGCATATTTCATTTACCCAATCCCGTCTGACAGATGCCGTAAGTGTAATTTTGAGTGAATTACTTTCTTACGAGCACCCGTCTAAACGCCGGGGGCTGCAAGATTATTGACTCCCACACC
>ULOD01007137.1_pt1 | contig 11771 bp, 9 predicted proteins | sample 1952351 | NCBI WGS metagenome assembly ULOD01 (sample SAMEA4835596, study PRJEB28245) | human gut metagenome | biome: gut microbiome; material: fecal sample | place: Denmark | collected 2008 | reverse complement strand
AGGATGACAAGTTCTCTGCAACCCTCACCACCGACACGCTTGTCTCTACATGGCTGCAATTCAGTGACGGCACAGAATATCCGCTTTACCTGAACAAAGGAGACAAAATAAAGATAAAAGGCTCCGCCGCCGAGCTTACTTCACTGGAAATCACGGGGAATGCCCCCAATGAAGAACTGACAGCTTTTCAGAAAGAGTTGAAAGGTTTGAGTACTCCCTCGGAGAAAGCATTGGAAGAAAAAGCAGAAGCCTTCATCAACAGCCATCCTTCTTCGCTGGTAAGTATCTATCTGCTGGAGAAATATTTCGTGCAAAAACCGCAACCGGACTTCTCCTTAATCAAAGAAATGACAGAACACATGACCGGAGGCTTGAAAGACCGTCCGTATGTGGACGAACTGCTTGACCTTATCCAAGAAGAAGAGAAGGTATCCGTTGGGAAAACCATCCCTTACGTCAACCTGCCCAATGCCAAAGGCACACAAATCAGCCGTACTAGCTTTAAGGACAAATATCTGTTGATACATTTTTGGGCATCTTGGGACCCGCAAAGCATGGAAGCCAACGCTGCCCTGCGCCGGATTTACAAGAAAGAAGAAAAGAACAAGCTATTCGCACTCTGGGGCATTTCCTTGGATATCGACAGAAAGGAATGGGAAGAAGCAATCAAAAGAGATACCCTGAAGTGGGAACAGAGTTGTGATTTCTCCGGATGGAACACAGCGCCCATCAAACAGCTCGCCATACAAGCATTGCCTGCCAATCTGTTCCTTAGCCCTTCCGGAAAAATTGAAGGGAAGAATATGAGTGAGGAAGACATCAAAAAGAAACTGGAGGAGATAGAGCAAAAGGAAAAAGAGAAGAAAGAGAGTGAAAAGAAACTCAAAAAACAAAACCGACGGTAGCCTATCCTGCCATCACTAACCCCTAATCACTAAAAACGTGCTCATAAAAGTTTTTGGAGCGGCTGTTCAAGGTATTGACGCAACCCTCATCACCATTGAAGTCAACAGTTCCAGAGGCTGTATGTTCTATTTAGTCGGTTTGCCGGACTCTGCGGTCAAAGAAAGCCATCAACGTATCATATCTGCTTTGCAGGTCAACGGCTACCGGATGCCGACCAGCAATATTGTCATCAACATGGCTCCGGCTGACATCCGCAAGGAAGGTGCAGCTTACGATTTACCTTTAGCCATCGGCATACTTGCCGCCAGCGAAGTTATCCAGTCCGATAAGCTGGAACGCTATCTGCTGATGGGTGAACTAAGCCTTGACGGCAGCCTGCAACCTATCAAAGGAGCACTCCCCATTGCCATCAAGGCCAGAGAACTGGGGTTTGAGGGTATGATTGTACCGCAACAGAATGCCCACGAAGCGGCAGTAGTAAACAATCTGAAAGTGTACGGAGCGGGAAACATCAAGGAAGTTATAGAATTCTTTAATGGCACGCAGGAATTAACCCCTACGTTAGTCAACACCCGCGAGGAATTCTATTCCCAGCAGAGCAACTTCGATTTCGACTTTGCAGAAGTAAAAGGACAGGAAAATGTGAAACGAGCCTTGGAGGTAGCTGCTTCGGGCAGCCACAATATACTTCTCATCGGTTCGCCGGGCAGCGGTAAGTCCATGCTTGCCAAGCGTCTGCCATCTATACTTCCTCCCCTCTCTTTGGGAGAGAGTCTGGAAACGACCAAGATTCATTCTGTTGCCGGAAAGTTGGGCAAAGACGGTGGACTCATCTCGAAACGCCCGTTCCGCGCCCCTCACCACACCATTTCTACGGTAGCGATGACCGGTGGAGGAAGTTTCCCCCAGCCCGGTGAAATCAGTCTGGCACATAACGGAATTTTATATCTTGATGAACAACAGAATAAATACTTTAACCATTCGCACAGACTGATTATCAATCATTTACGAAGAATGTTAAATAATGCAACCTTTTGCATATTTGGAAACTTACAGCCGTGAAAAGTAGGGTAGGCTGGGGTTTAACCGACTGTCAGCTTAAAATATTACCCCATTCCCCTTATCTGAAACTACTTGAATACCTATCTTATCAAATACTTCATCTATGTTATTCATTAGTTGTTCATCAGTAGTAACAGCACTAGCTTCTTCTCTCTGTAGCCTTATCTGTTCATTTACCAACTCTAGCAGTATATCCATAGCATAGTACATATCATTACATATATCTTCTAGTAATGTATCTGCCATTAACCCATTAACTATACTATATTCCTTATCCTTATAACCTACAATACTAGTAGGCTCTCCATTAGTCAAAGGTGTAATATAATAGAAGTTCAATCGTTTGCTAGTAGGATGAATCCACTTACAGCCTTCCCTGTATATATCCCTAATACCTAAATACTTCTCATCTAATAATTCCAATAGATAGTTAGTAGTTAGTGCATTGCCTTTTACTTTCAACTGGTTTAAAGCTCCCCCCTTATCAAAGTGGTTATAGAAAGAAGTCTGGTTCTTTACTAACTGGCTAGCAAAGACTGTCATACAATTATCTATCTGCATCCTTATTTGCTGAATAGCACATAGATAATTCTTAGACTGGCATAGTGTTATAAATCCATCATAGATAGTATTAGCTATAACTAAAGTACCTAATGTAAAATGGCTTCTTCTAATGCTGTCTAATGATACCTTATAGGCTGGGTTATCTATACCTTCGATAGCATCCACTATCTTTCTTCCATACTTCTTATACTCCATACATCTTAAAATAAAAAAGGCTAGCCGAAGCTAGCCCCATTGTTTGAAGTTCTATCAGTTACTGACCTATCAACTCCTTCAAGGCTGCTTTATCATCCTCTGTAAGAGATTGAATGTAGCGATAAGCCTTAGCCCTTCTCATTTCAGACTTCAAATTGTCGTCTGGAATCTCCAGTACAGCTTTAAGATTGGCTATGTATAGTTCATATCTTGCGATATAACCTTTACATTTAGCCTTAACCTGTTCTACTGTGTCACTGTCTGTAATATACAAACCAACACCAAAAGCCTTACCTAATTCCTTGCGGTCAGTTGATACCAATACTGAAAGAACATTCACCTGTGATTCTTGATTCTGTGTCATAATATAAAAAGTTTAAATTATGCCAATACACTATTATACTGGCTATTCAGACAAATAGTGCTATCAGAATCACGCTGCAAATGTACTACAAAGTAGCCACATAAACAAATAGCCTGCAATCTACCACCAGACTACAGGCTAAATTTATTTACTTTCTAAATATCATCCGATAATGATAATCTACACCAAACAAGGCACCAGCAAAGGTACAAGTTTCACCAAAGGCAATAAGTACGCTGCTGTCTATTATTCCTAATGGTGCTACACAGAACCCTCCAATTAATAAACCACAGCCTACTATTACTAATACTGCTGCCGATATTAATTGTAAGTTTAGCTTATCTTCTTTTGTCATTCTGCTGATTGTTTAACTTTAATTTCTTGAATAGATGTATCTACTAATGCAATTACATCAGCCTTATTAGCTGCTGGAAGGTTATAGTTATAATTAACTAATCCCCCATCCAGTTCACAGTAGTTAGCATCACCGATATAGTTCATATCTTCAATAAGGTAGATACTAACATTATAGTTCATCTTTCCATTCATATCAATATTGAATGTACCTTCTAACTTCATTGTTCCATTATCTGTTACTACATTGTAATTTGTGTGCTGCATTTCGATAGTTGTAGCCATAGTTTTAAAATTTAAATGTGTTATTAATTAATCTATGGTAAAGATGGGTCTGGCATTGGCATAAGTGCCTGTATAGACCTCTGTAGCTGGTTATCAAACCATAAACATAGCCAGCAAATAGAAGATGTGCTATTATTATAAAGTGAACCAGTATATTTCTGTGAAGTAGTTTCATCATTAACTGTAAGTGATTTAGGTAGACCAGTAGCAGTAGCAATCTGATTAATACCTTTGTTATCCTTACATAGCTTAACTGCAATATTATTAATTGTACCACCTCTATAAGTAGAACCTACTGCACTAAATTGTAAAGTCCAGTCATAGTACTTAGTATTATTTTCTCTTTGCTGCGCCCTAAAGATAATTTGCACCTTCTGACTTCCTGCTACTACATCTGCCTTAACTTGTATAGATGCTACTGGCATAGGTAAGGCTAAGAATCTATCATTAGCATTACCTGTATGTGGTGAAGTGGGTGTACTAACTGCATTAGTTAGAAACTCATATACTTGTACAGTCTTACCTGCAAACTGCTGCATCTGTGTAGTCCACCAGTACAACTTCCCACTATACCAATAAGATTTACTACCATCTGTTACTAAAGCACCTCTATGAAGGTTCAACTTACTCCCATCAGTACCATATACTACATATATATCATCTTTAGTAAGATAAGCTAAACTAGAAGTATCACCCCCTGGTGTACTGGATTCTATACCTGCTAGTGGTTTTTCATAAGAAGCGTGATTACTAGAAGTTACACCGCCTATATTCTGTACTGCACCATCTTTATAAGTAGCATACAAAGGCATAGCTGCACTATGTTCATAGTTTCTAAAGTCACCCAATCTATAAGGACTATTAGAACCACCAGTAGGTTTATTATATTTATAGCCTAAGTTCCCATTAGCCTTAATAGCACTTACTAATGAAGTGGGGTTATTGGCTTGAATTATCTGGATTCCATAGTTCCTATTCTTCAACTCTCCTAAAGTCATTGTAGATACAGTACTATGTATAGGCTTCCACTTTGACCACGGATTCACATTACTACTAGTACATAATCCACCTACATTTCTATTTGATATGCCTAATGTGTTTCCGACTAAACTTGTTGTTATACCCGAACTTGCTAAAGCCATATTATTTAGTTTTTATATTCTTTAATTCGTCTATCTCTCTTTTAAGGTCTATAATCTGTGCTTGTAATACTGCTACATACTGTGCATAATTGACAGATAGATATTTATCTTCTGTATTATCTTCTATAACCAGTTCTGGATATAATTCTCTTACTTCTTGCGCTATGAATCCGATAGACTTCTTACCGTCCTTTTCATAAGTAATAGGTGTTATATAACCTCTATCCTCTAAGGTGTGAATGTTCTTCTTTAACCTTATATCTGAATAAGCAGTTATTTCTTTAGGTGATAATAGATTACCTGCTGAATCAATTCTAACACTATTTGTAGAACCTGCACCTAAATATAAATAGCCATTATAACCTTGTAGATACCAAGTAGAACCTTGTGTTATTTGTAAATAAGGATTGGTTTGAGTATCATTAATTCTAAAATAAGTCCCTGTAAGATTACCACCTACATTAGCCGTACCATTAAAAGACTGTCCCCAAATAGTTCTTGCAGTTTGTAGTTTAGTAGCACTAGTTGCAGCACCACCAGCACTGGAAGAGCCTGCATAGCTATGTGAATGACTAGCGTTCCAAGTAAGATTACCTAATCCATTTCTAGTAAATGTTACCGTACCATTACCACTGCCACTTACTCCAGTAAGATAGTTATTGGTGTAACTGGTCAAATATTGGCTGTGGGTATGCCCTTCCAAACTAACTTTAGTTCCTTTAAATCTTAGTCCATCACTCTTCAAACTCATTAATTCAGTAGTTGTGCTTCCACTTACTTGTAACCATTTAAAGTACTCATTACCATTATCAGCCATCTTCATCCAACCATAGCTGTCAGCATCACTATCCCCCGTATTTTTAAAACCTATTGAGAAGTTATCAGTATTCCTATTCCACGCTAAAGTAGAATCTGTAGAGAATGTAACATTACCAGTCAAAGTACCACCACTCAAAGGGAGATAGTTATGGCTATGTGAACTGGCTGCTGCACCTACACTAGCTGCTGTTATATTGATACTCTTTGCAGCACTACCATCATAAGCACCCTGTGAAGTACCATTCAAGCTAATAGTAAGTGCATTAGGATTTTTTAAAGCAGAAGCTACTGTAGGATATGCTGGTAAGCTGATAGTATTTCCACTAACATTATAACTTGTTGAACCAACCTTAACAGTACTAGCATAATTATGTGTATGCGTACTGGGGGTAAATGTTGAAGGTTTACTGCCAATTTCAGACCAGCTATAAGAAGGTTTAGTATCAGTTATCCAGTTTGGCTTATCTGTTAAATCATTCCAGCTACTTACACCACCGCCAACATTATCAATCAATTCCCTTAGAATCCTACCTTGATTGGCTGAAAGTGCTGCATCTGTAGCCGTACTGGTTAAAGCATCTACTATAGTAATACTACCACTTCCACCAGAAGCACCTGCACCATAGGCTGAAACTTCCTTCTCACCGATAACATTTACTTTAACCTTCAAATCTCCATTGGAATCAAAGTAGAAAGCTTTATTCCAGTTAGTTACTACACCATCCCAATTAGTAACCTTAGCAGATGTTATTCCATCCAATACAGACTTATTAGAATGTGTATGCTTCTTATTATTAGCATCATTCCAGTTAGTTCTTTCCGTACTGGTAATATGTGATGTTGTGTTACTTGTATGTGCGTTAAAGTCTGTAGAACTAACTGCACCCAAACTAGATAAAGTAGGATAAGCAGGTAAACTAATAACATTGCTAGCAGCATTATAAGCAGTATTACCTACCTTAACCGAACTGGCATAATTATGTGTATGTTCAGAAGGTGTAAAGGTGCTAGGTTTACCAGTAATCTCATTCCAACTATAGGAAGGTTTTGTAGATGTTATCCAACTAGGTTTATCGGTTATATCTTCCCAGCTAGAAACAGCACCTTTAGAATCTATCATATCTTTAAGGATTCTACCCATATTAGCACTTAAAGCACAGTCAGTAGCTGTACTGGTAAGTGCATCCACTATAGTTACAGTTCCAGCACCCGAAGTAGTTCCAGCACCATAAGCACTAATTTCTTTCTCGCCTATTACATTAACTTTTGCTCTTAAATCACCTGCACTATCAAAGTAAAATGCTTTGTCCCATACAGCTTTATCTAGCTTGTTATTCCAACTAGTAAGATTGGCTTCTGTTATCTTGTCTAATGTAGTCTTGTTAGTATGTGTGTGGTTGTTCTCATTCCACTTAGCTATATTGGCATCTGTAAGTGCTGCTGGCTTCCCTTCTATATTAGTCCAAGTAACCTTAGTACCATCACCATTAACCCACTTTTTAGAAGCTGCATCATACTTTAATATCTGTCCGTCTGCCAGATTGGTTAGTGTTACATCTTCCAATTTAGATAATAGTGTACTACCACCAGTTCCAGCTTCTAATATCATCTCTCTTAATATCCTACCTTGATTGGCTGATAAAGCAGCATCTACAGCTACAGAATCCAAACCATCATAAATAGTAACTGAACCTGTAGAAGTGCTTCCACCACCTGTAGAGCCTTGACCATAAGCAGTAATTTCACCTTCACCAATTAAGTTTCCAGTAAACACTACCTTTGATAAATCTACAGTATAAGAACCATCACCATTATTAACAGCAGGTAGAAAGTTCCCACTTAAAGAAGAACTTCCCCCACCACCGCCAACATTAGTAACAGCTACATTACTGGCATTAACTACACCGTTACGAAATGTCTTATTTATGTTTGTTCTTGTAAATTGCATATTACTTCTTCTCTATTAACCGTATTTCCTGCTTACATAATCTATAATCTGTAGTAATACTATCCACTATAAAGGTTTTATTTGGAAGATGGTTATCAGTCATAGTAGCATATACTTTAAACTTGTTCTGTAGGTTCAGATTCAGAATAGCAGAAGGTGTACTATATTGTGTTACTAGCCTATATATAAGATGCTCTTCCAGTCTATACATCTGCTTAGTAGCCTTATTATATACGTTATCCAGATAAGTAAAGCTAGTACCATTAGCACTATAGCAAACTGCACTATAGTTACATTCCTTATTATCCCAAGTACATATAGCAAATTCTTCTGAATCCATCTCATTAACAAAGTCCTCGTTTATAATATTGCTGTATTCAGTATCAGAATCCTTTTCTTCTTCCTTCTGGAAGTTCTGAACTTTAGCCTGTATATCGAAGTCACTAAGGAATACTGCATCACATCTATAGCTATTATCCACCTTGTGCGGATGGTATAATGTAAAGGTAGGTTTACCAGTAATCACTTCATTAGTGTTAGGCATTGGAATAGCGTAACCTTCACCATCTATTCCCATCTTCCAATCAATGTTATTTTTAACTGGGAATATCCTGTTAATACAATGGTCTGACTGTCCTTGATTATCAAAGTATAGTTTGAATGTACTATCTGTAGAAGTCCACCTAGAACCATTCCAGTACATACTACCATACTTTAACTTACAGTCTATGTAAAGATTATCTGGGTTGAAGTCATCATTCTTGTTACTATACCCCTGCATTATATACATTTCAGATTCCCTATCCATAAATAGGAAGTTACCCTTAATAATCAGATAGGTAGAACCACCAATAAAGCTAACATTATTATCATTTACTTCCAGTTCAAACAATGGTCTTAGTTTACCATCATAAGTATTATGAACGTGTAATAGTACATAGTCTGTAAAATTGATATTATTGTACTTCTTATTAAAATCAGTAACCTTATCAAAGAAGGCTTTACAGATAGTAGCACCTACATAGTTCTGTGTAGTAGCATAGTTAATAGTAGAAGGTGCTGATACTTGTGCTAATGTGGTCTTATTATAATAGTAACATTTATAGTTACTGTTCTTTAGATACTTAAAGAAACATTTGTGCATACCACCTTTACCATCTTCATTTACTTCCTGCACATAAGACCAGCTACCACCATAGTTAGTTAAATAGTCCTCATCCCAGATACTAGGTATAATGCTGTCAAAGCTGTATAGACTATCTTTAACAGTAACCTTATTATATACATTATCTAAGGATAACTGACCACCATTTTCAACATAATCACTGGCTTCTATTTCCTTAGACTGCTGTAATGTTATCTTAGTGGATGCTGTACTACCAATGGTAAACTTATAGTAAGTATTGATTCCATTTTTAATAGCATCATAATCCAAGAAGTAAACCTTATCACCATCAGCTACAGCAGTTACATTAAGGTATTTACAAACTTCTTCCAGAACTTCCTGCATAGTCATAGGTTCATCATCTTCATCAAAGAAGTTTTGTTCACTGATATACATCTTACTAGGTAAACAAAAGTCAGATGTAGCATTTAATTGTGTATTATCTGAAATATAGAAAGAACTATAAGCATTACATTTACCAAGCAGATGGTTTATAATCTGGGTAAATGAAACTATATTCTTCTTGCCGCCTATAGTGGTGTACTTATAATATTGTAATGTGCTAAGTGCATCTATGGCTTCTACCTCTATTTCTTCTAATTCATTCTCATAGCCTTGACTGTATAGATTGGGTGTTACATACCCAACCCATACAATACCACTAGCACTACTAAGAACTACCTTATTCTGTTGTGCTGTACTACTATACAAATCAAACTTATAATCGTCTGTAATCATTCCTATAGTAGCACTGCTATACTTACAAGGTTTATATAAATGTGAATCAGAAGTTTCTAACTCAGTTATGAATGGTGTAGCAGATAAAGTAATGTTCTGCACTTCTCCAGAACCTATTTCCAATGTGTATAGCTTCTCATTTATATCATAGAATTGTGCTGTATATTTCATCTTACTTTAGCTGTTTTATTATTGTAATTGGCTAGAACTCCTACAAGTTCCTTGCCTCTAATCTTAAACTCTACCTGACCACCGCCAGCAGAACTTATAATCCCATTACCATTAAGCAGGTTAAACAGATTCCTTTGCTGTCTGTTATTAAGAATCATTTCACCAGCATTTACCCTAGCTAGGTTCATATCTCCAATAGTACTATTGCCAGCGAATATACCACCAGTACTAAAGGAAGGAATACTAGCCAAAGCTGCTACTACAGCCGCTGCTGCTGCACCTGCCAACAACCATCCTACAAACGGGGTTTGGGCTGCACTGGCTACACCACTGGCAATAGCTTCACCTTTCTTGGCTGTAGTTAATGCTACAATTTGTGGGATAGCTGCTGCTACAGCACTAATCAAATTAGCACCCCAACTTAACCAAGCTGCCGCACCTTCATTGGTCATATTGGTTACAGAACCCATAATAGAAGCTATAGCACCTAAACTTTGTGCGTACTCATTATTCAGTTTGATATTCTTATTAGTAATAGGGCTACTAAACTTAGGAAGTGAAGTAGGTATTTCTGGCTTCACCATACCAGCCAAACCAGCAGGTTTGCCATCTAACTTACCAGTAGGTGCATTAGGATATTTGTACTGGAACTCTATTACCCTCTTCTGTTCAGTAAGTGCATTTAGTTCAGCATTGATTCTTATCCTATCTTCATTACTAATAGCTAGGTTTAATTCCTTTCTTAAAGATGCTATCTGTGCATCCAGTTCTGCTAATGAACCAGTAGGAATAACAGGTTTTAATTTAACCTCTCCATTATTAAGACCATCCTTTAAATCCTGTCCTGCATCAGACATATCTTTCTTAATAGTACCAGCCTTATCAGTAAAAGTTATAGCCTTATCTAGCATATCCTTTACTTCTTCACCGACTTCCGAAGTAAAGATATTCTGGAATCTAATCATATTCTCTAGGCTCTCATCTGTAGCTTCTTCCAGTTCTTTAACACCTCTAGTATAAGTGTCTAATCCTTCACCACCTGTACCAGCACCGCTAATCATCATTAAGTAACCTAGATTCCTAGTACCTTTAGCATCTGACTTCCTTTGCTTGTACTTCTCTAAATCTGCATATTCCTTAGTAGACGGGTCTAATAAACTCTCATATAGTTTCTGTGCTTCCCTAGCATCATTGATACCAGTAACACCTTTAGCCTTCATTACTTCTTGAATCTGTTCCCAGAAGTACTTACTTTTACTTTCCCTCTCTAAGATTTCCTTCTTGGATAATTCTATGTAAGTGTTATAGGCTGCTGTCCTTTCTTCATTACTAATACCCTTCTTAGTAATAAGGTATTCATAGTTATTTCTTTCTGCTTCTAATCTATCTGCTTTAGATTCACCAATAGCCATAGCCATCTTAGCATTAGATAAGGCTTCTGTATATCTCTTAGCTAGTCCGATAGCATTTAATATCCCATTCTCAAATACAGTCCAATCACCACTATATAAAGACGAAAAGAAATTATCTACAGTAGTCTTAGCAGTACCTACTACAGTATTCCAGTCCTGTTGTGCTTCTCTGGAACTATTAACAGCAGCATTAAATGCTTCCCCAGCAGTCATAGCTATACCTAGCACACCAGCAAATCTTCCTATAGTGGCTGTGATATTCCTTCCTACCTGCTGAAACTGTTGTACTTGTTGTGTGGACTGTCTTATGTTGTTATCGAATTGACTACTATTTAATAATAGTCTGGTTACTAAATCAGCCATATTTAATTATGTGTTGTATATTGTTTAGCTTTCTCTTTCAATCTCTTAATATCTTCATTACTAATAGATGTTTCTCCTATAGTATCACTATCCCAAGTAAACTGCATTATATCAGTAGGCTTTAACTTCTTAGTGCTGTTACATTGTGCAATTACATAAGCTACCATTCTAGCCTGTTCCCAGCTATTTCTGTCCTTCCTATGTAGATTGCTAATCAATGGTTCTAACTCATACATCTGCATCTTGTCTAGTACATATTCTGGGTCTAGTCCACCTTCTATTA
>ULOD01022542.1_pt1 | contig 11996 bp, 18 predicted proteins | sample 1952351 | NCBI WGS metagenome assembly ULOD01 (sample SAMEA4835596, study PRJEB28245) | human gut metagenome | biome: gut microbiome; material: fecal sample | place: Denmark | collected 2008 | reverse complement strand
GCCGGGCTTTTGCAATTCTGCATCTGGGAGCCGTTACTCGCTCCGCTTATTGTTTGAGCAGTACGGCGTATATTCATTTTATCACAGGTATGCTATAATACAAGAGTTACCGCCCCCATACTGGTACGGAAAGGGGGTATCTCGCTTGTCTTCACCAATCATATCATTCCTTGTCGCCGTCGCGGCTGGTGTAGCTTGTCACTACATCATCAAATGGTTAGACAGTGACGAATAGTGGTAACTAGCCTGCGGAGTTAAGCCCTTCCGCGTCCATAATTGGGAATAGAAAAGCCCCGGAGCTGGCACTCCGGGGCTTTTCGTTTGGAGTCATCTCACATGTCTCCACATATCATTCCTTTGTCAAGCATATTGTAGCACGGTTTATAGAAAAGGTAAAGTATTTTTGTATGCTTTTATTTAAAATTCACCATTCTTTAATGCTTTCTTAAAGTCGTAAAGTTCACCACGCCATTGTGGTAATTTATAAAATAAATCTATAATTTGCTGTCTTGTAATACCCTGTTCTGCCATGAAACGTTTAATTAACTCCGGCCAACACTCTTCAAAAAATCCTAAAAAGAAAAGTTTATGTTCTTTCTCGTTATATGGAATTTCGTTTTTAAAAATGGCTGCCATCGTTTGATATGGTAATTCAGTTATAGTTCTGATTGATGAGCGTACCTGGCATGTCTGCGATGCGCTGGTTGTAAAACCCATAATAGCACCTCTTTAAAAATTTATTGCTTTTTTAGTTTATCCAATAGCCACCAAAAATACTGCTGCATTTCGTGAACCTTCACGTCAGATAAAACACGGTTTATTCCGGCGTGTTTTAATGTTAAATAGATATCACCGACATATAATTCCAGATAATCCATATCTTTTTCACGGTATGCTTTATAAACTTTTTCTATATCTTCGTTAAGCGGGTACGGAAAATCTTCCGGTTTATACTTAAATTCCTCAAATTTTATTTCTTCGTTTCCGTTTATATTCTTATTTCTTTTGTAACGGTTTTCTTTAACAAACATCCATGTTCTTCCGGATATTGTATTATTAAGCTCCATATTTCCTGTTACATATAGCTGAGCAATATTGTGTTCGGTTCTGTATTGCGCTTCAAGTATTGGATTATAGATATTTCTATTTTGGTCTGTCCAGTATAAATTTGTTATAAGCAGCCTCTGTCCCGGCAGCATTTTTAACTGTAATTTCTCTGTATCTTCATCATAAAATTTAACTGGCTTATTGTTAATAACCGCATATTCTATTGCCTCATATAGTTTTTCAAACATTTTGTTCACCTCTCAAATAAATCATAAACCTATCGGCCTGCATCTGCAAATACTCCATATCAATATCTTCAAAATGGGTAAAAAACAGATATTCTGCCCATTCAGAAGTGTTTTCATAATCCACGCTGTCAATTATACGCTGTAATATAAATAGCCATAATAAAACTTCTATAAATCAACTGCCAACTTTAGTATAATATATTTAACGATACTCTGCAAAACAGTATTTACAGGCAGGTGAAAGCAATGGAAGTAACTATAAATTTTACCAAACGTGAAGCAAAACTCGTAGAATATGCTGCTGAATTAAATAAGTTAAACGTAGAGGAATATATAAGAAAAGTTATCATGGAATATGTACAGGCAGAATTAAGTTCAGATAAATATAATAAAACATTCGATTTAGAAGAATTAAAACAAATTGTAGCCCCAATCGCCGATAAATATGGGCTTGAAGCCGTTTATCTTTTTGGCTCGCAGGCGCGCGGTGACGCCAAACCTGACAGCGATTATGATTTTTATGTTAAACGCGGCAAAATGCGAGGTCTATTTCAGTTAAGTGCCCTTTTCATAGATTTAAAGAAAGCATTACACAAAGAAATAGATATAGTTTTAGAACCTGTAACCAAAAGAAAATTAGATGATTACCTAATCAAAGGCATAAAAAAAGACGGCATTTTAATTTACGAAAACCTAAATAATAAATATACCGGTGATGAAAATTGATGAACAATAAAAGATTTCAAAGTTTGTGCTTTCAATAGCATAAACTTTGTTTTTTTAAGAGTTTGTGCTATTGCTTTCGCAAAGTTGGTTAAAATAGCAACACAATAAAAAGTTTGACTGCATTAATTTTGTGCGTTATAATTCATTTAGGACTTGGCTCTGATACCTTTTATCACCTTTGGGTATCAGAGCTTTTTTGTTGCCTTTTTAAAACCAAAAACCCTGCAACTTATAAGCCGCAGGGTTTTGGTAAAAAACTGTAAAATAAAAGGGGTTACGCCCCCGCCCCAATCCTAAAGTAACACAAAAATTGAAAATTTCATACCTTAAAGGTGGGACATATTAAGTTGTCGCGGTAATTATAACCTTACTACCTAATTTTGTCAATGAATTTTTGTTTTATTAATGAAGCCGCACGTGCTGCACCAACAGCACCTTTTGCACCGCTAACTGCCGTACTGCCTGCTATTTTGGCACCGGTAACGGCTCCGCTGCTAAACGCGGCAGCATTGCTGGCTGCTGTGCTGGCGGTAAGGCTCGGCGACCCGGCAAGCAGGCCGGAGACCATGGACGGAATCTGCCAGCATACGAAAGCGCAAATGCCACAAGTGGCCAAAACGCCCGTAAAAGAATATAAATCGCTCGTTTCAACCTGAATGGAAATATTATTTAATACCTGCGCTGTTACGCCCAAAACCGCTTGTAACGCAGCAATTTTTATGCCGGCCGCCGGAATGGCTCCGATTGCTTTTTCAGATAGGAAAGATGTGTATTTATTAACCCCAAAAGGAATAAGGACAATAGCGAGCACACTAACTACATAAAATTCAAGATAGGTTACGCAGGACTGCACCATGATAATTAAGTGGCAAATAAAAATAAAAACAACAACAAAGCACAAAGTCAAAAACTGGCCAATGTTTAAATCCATAATCGACAACGAGTTTTCAGTTGCGTATGCCCATATGGGCTGTATAAGCGAATAGCAGCGTTCCATTATGGCACTTGGCGATTGTATAATCGATGCGTCACCACCGATGGCCGCGCCAACGAGAGCCATGCTGTCGGCAATGTTATTGATTATAGTTGGCGACATGCGGAAAAACCATACCCAAAAACCGTATTTCAGGATTTTTTCGATGAGGATTTGCAGCATATTGCCGTTAGCGAGTAATGCAATTAATACCGACAAAACAAAATCAATAGTCAAAAGAATATACATGGTGTTCTGCACCAGTCCCATTACTGCACCTATATTCTGCGTAAAGGCCTGTTCAAAAGTCTGCAAAATTAAGTCTAACTCCATGTTTTACCCCTCCTGAAAGTGCCCCATAGTATTGCCGTTGCCGGTGATTTTGGTATCTCGTGCTTCTCCGGCAAAACGTTCATTTTGCTGCCGGGCACGGTTTTGTGCGTCAATCATCTGCTGATAATACATACTCTGGCTGCGCATACTGTCGGCCATGATGGTCTGCATTTTTTGCTGTTCGGTAATCATTAAGGCTGTCAGCTGATTGGCTGCCTGCAATGCGCCCATGGCACCGTCAGCATTCTGGCTTGCATTTAATAGGCGTTCCATAGCATCATCCGTCCTGAGCTGCTCCGACGGTGAAGCTATGCTTTGCGCGGTTAATGCCTGTAATAATGCTTTCGACCATTTATCGCGCAGCTTATCTGCCTGTTCGGCATAACGGCTGCCGTCTATGCCGTTCCATTCTTCATAATCCGGGTTTGCTTCGTCCCATTCTGCCATTAAGCTGTCATATTCGGTGCCGATGGCGTCCGTCTGCTCACGCAGGCGGTTTAAATCCTGTATTGTTTCCTGGATATAATTCAAACTCAATTGCAGCTCTGACGGGTCAAGCTTTTGCAGATTTTTAATATCATTTTGCAGCTGCTGGGCACTGTTTTTGACCTGCTCTATCATTTGCAGCTTTGTAGCAAGATTTTCGGTATGGTTCGTAGGGTCATATACCGTCAATGCAAATGCTGACTGTGCCATAGTCAGTGCTCCGGCAAGCGTTAAGATTAAAAGTGATTTTTTTAGCATAAAAAGAGAGCCTCCGTTCTTTTACGGAGACCCGCAGGCTCTTATCTCGGCAGTGCCGGTAAAGTAATTTAGAAATGACCCATGCTGCGGCCATTACCTTTTATTGGTTTGCCCTTTATAACGCCGGGCTTATCAGCGTTTTGCTTTTGTTCCACTTTTTGCGCGGGTGCTGCTTCCGGCGCTTTAGCCGGTGCGGCCTGCTCTGATGCGCCGCACCCGGCCAGCGCAGCAGCACACAAAATAGTGCAAATCAAAATCAATTTTTTCATTTTTTAAAACCTCCCGTTATAATGTGATTAGTTATATTTTTGATTATTTTTGTTATTTTAGCAACAAGTTCGTTTAATACTTCGTCCACTATGCCCGGCTTGCGAGCAACGATAATCAGCAGCAAAAAGATTGCCCAAGCCTGCACATAGCTAAGGTAAGTTCTCATTTCATCGGTTATCATTTTGTCACCTCTATTTTATTGTTGCGGTCATAAATTCACTGGCACATGCAGGGCAGTATTTTGTTTTTTTGTGCCGTGTTATATAAGCTGCGCCGCAGCGGGCACATATTTTTTGTTTATATTTTTGATTTTTATGTGCAATTTTTGCACATTTAGGTGAGCAATAAATTTGCTGCGGCAATATTGTACTAAAATCAGCACCACAAATAGCGCATTGCTTATTATACACTACTGTTTCTTTTTTTGTTTTAGTCACTGATTTTTTGCCTGGCCGCCAATACCGGTACCGGCATTCTGCGCTGCAATATTTTGACCGGTTATCTTTTGCCGCGAAAACTTTGCCGCAGGTTAGGCAGACTTTTTCTAAGACTTTGGGTTCAGTTTTTATATTTTTTTGTTCTTTTTTTGGCGTGTTAGGCTCAACTCTGCTTTCATTTTGATTTTTGATATTAGGCTTCGTTTTTTGCGTTTTTATCGTCTGTTGCGCATTTTCTTTTTTTGTGCGGCATGATTGGCATATCTCATCATTTGGTGTCCTCTTAAAATAGCGCATATGGCATGATGGGCATACTGCTGACATCCACATTTTGGTCACTCCCTGATTAGTGACTTGATTTTGGTTTCAAGTTCGGCTTTTTTATTGGGGTCATTTTCGGCAAAAAAGGCTTTTGAAAGTAAGTTAAATTCTTTATCCTTTTCTGATTGGATTTCTTGCGAGAGGTTGTCGATTTCATTTTTTTAATCCCTCATTTTATCTTTTAAAATATTTAGTTTTTTGATTTTTTGCTGCAATTTTTTGTTCATATTTACCTCCAAAATACTAAAAGTAAAATAAGCACAAAAGCGATAACCATCGATATTATCCAACACTTCAAATAAATTTCGAAAGCGGCATTACTTTCGTTCAGTGCTTTTGTCAACGTTGCAATATTAACATTGCCGTTATTAATATCAGTTACAACATTATTAAGCTTTTCGGTAATTATATTAGCGGTCAAAACCGGAATGGCACTAATGTTTTTATCGTTATTAACTAAATTATCTTTTATATCATTTAATGATTTTTGGCTGATTTTTTGATTGTCAGCTATAAGTTTTTCAATTTTGCGAAGTTCTCCTTGAATTATAACTATCGAGGCCAGCATATCCGCATTGCTTACTTCGTTATGCTTTTCGTTTTGATTTACTGCTTCGTCCAATTCATTTAAGTCCATGTTGTCCTCCTATAAATCATATTCTTTTTCAATATCGTGCAAGCGCACGCGCATGCCGCCTTTTGTAGTTGTATTGCCGCGCCGGGCAATATTTTTTAGCGTTGCCGCAGCGTTGCTTTTTGTGTTGCTTTTTTGGTTTTTTATTTGCAGTTTTTGTTTTTGTGTTTTCGTAAAATCGCGCCAGTTTTCGGCATTGCAACTGCGCATTATATTGGCAGCGGTAAGGCTATCATTATTTAATTTTCGCGCGAGTGTATTAGCTCGCACTTTTTTGTTTTTGTCATTGACATTAACAAATGTAATATTCTTTCCGCGTACCTGCGTATGCCAGCCATTGTCTTGTAGTTGGGCAGCAAAATCCGCAAAATCTTTGGGATTATTTTGCAAAGTTTTGTGTACCGCAACGGCGCACTGCGCGAGCCAGCTTTCTTTTGTTTTTTTGCAAAATTGTTGATATTCGCGTTGACTGTACATCTGCGGCCTGCCGCGCGCTTTGACCGCATCTTTGCTGCGGTCGATAACTTTCAGACCGTATTTTTTGGCAATTTGGTCATTGTAATTCTTAAAATTTTCTAAATCCTGCTTCGATACATGCAACTTCTTACCGTTGACAAAAGAAACGGAATTGACAACTATATGGGCGTGGATTTTGGCTCCGGCGCTGTTTATATGGATGCCGACGGCCACCTCAAATTTGTCACCAAAACATTTTTCGGCAAGCTCTTTTGCATACGACTTTGCATTATTAACATTGATTTCGTTGTCAGCAAATGACAGAACATAATGCTTATATTGACGGCCGTTCATTTTGTTGTAGTAGGCTTTGGTCTGCTGCATCTGATATGCCGCAATAACTGGATTATCGGCACAATTTATGCCAAAAAATAAGGTATCGTCTTTTTCTTTTTTGCTGTCTTTTGCTGTATAGTCAATAACTGTTTTTACACTTTTGCCCGGTCGGTCTATAGCCTTAAAAATCGGCATTTTTATCACCTGATTTTTTTAATTTCATCGAAAATCGATAATAAAATCTCTTTTTGCGGTGCCTCATGGACGCTATTACAATATTTTGCAAGTTGATTTAGATTATTAGCAATATTACTTAACAGTTTTATTTTTTGTTTTTGTGCTGACTCTATTGTTAATAAACGGTCAGCATATTCGTAATTGCGCAAAATATCAATGCAATAATCATTGATAGTTTTGTGCGCTTCTTTTGCTTTATCAGCGATATATATTTTTAGTTGGCTATCTACTCGTAAATGCAAATCTGCATTTTTACCTGTTTTTTGTGTTGGTACCAATTTATCACCTCGTTTGGTTATTTGTTATATGGCCAGCTCCCCGTTGTGGTACCAAAATGGTACCAACAACAGCTGGCAAGAGGGGCTTTCGCCCCCTTGAACCCCCATTTAAAACCTTACGTTTCAACGTTAACTCCGCGCATTATTTGCGCCCAAGTGGATGGAGCTGTTTCTTCCATACTCTCCAAAACATGAGCATAAATGTTTAATGTTACGGTTACGCTGCTGTGACCCAAACGCTCCGATACAACTTTGATATTAACCCCATGTTTTAATAGCAAAGTTGCGTGAGTATGGCGCATACAATGCGGCGTAAATCCGTCTTTAACTTCGGCAGCCAAAAGCATTTTCCGAAAATATCGGTCACGGAAATTTGAAACGTCAAATGGCTTGCCCCATGTATTGGTAAAGCAGAGGTTAAATTCATTATTGAATTTATCTCCGAGCATTGCTTCATACGCGAGCTGATAATTTTTATATAATTTCAGCTCGTTTAGAGTATTATCGTCAATAGCAATTTTGCGCTTTGATTTTTCCGTCTTTGGCTCGTCCCAAATATCATCGTCAGCCGTTTTTACAATCTGGTTTTTGACTTCCACATATTTTTTTCGGAAGTTAACACATGACCATGATAGGCCGCGCAGTTCACCGATACGCATACCGCTGGCCAAGGCCAAATTGCACAAATTGTAAAAGCACTGTATATAATATTCCGTTCCTTCGTCACGGCGTATATACCGCGGACTTTTTGCACCTGCGTAAATATAATCGCCTTGTTTCACAATATCTAAAAAGTGCTGCACTTCATAATCGTCCATCACAACCATTTCACTTTTAGTTTTGCGCTGCGGTTTTGTGCCGACAACCGGATTTGTTTTTAAAAGGCCGTTTTGAATAGCGGAATCAAGGCAGCTCTTTAAGTATCTGCGGCAGCAATTTACGCTTTCGGCCGCGAGGCCTTGCTGCTTTTTGCCTCCGGTTAACCGCAATTCGTTAAAAAAGTTTTGCAATTCTAAAGGGGTTAAAGTTTTTAATTTACGGTCGCCGAATTTAGTAATTACATATCGTAAACGGTCGGTATAGTTATCCAGTGTTTTCTTTTTGACGGATGGTTTCGTAATAACATCAAGCCAAGTTTCAATCCAAGTTTTTATATTGATATTTTCATCTGCATAATAGCCTTCGTCCACCATCAGCTTAAATCGGTCAACTTTCTTTTTAAGGTCAATTTGCCGTTTTGCAGTTAAAGTTTTCGGTTTCTTTATGCCATTAAGCAGATAAGTACCTTTCCATGTCCAGCGTTTTTTTGTGGCATCAAAAAAGGTTGAACCTTCGCCCCACGCGCGGCGAGCCATTATACGTTACTTGCAGCAGCGTCCTTTTGCTGCCAAGCGTCTGCTTCGGCGAGCTTGCTTGCAACCCATGAGCATGGGATAAACGGGCGTTGACCAATATACATTGCCGGAATCTCTCCGCGCTTTATTAAACGATAAACATTGCCTTTACTGATGTTGCCAATGATATCAACCACTTCTGCCACTGAATAAAATTTTTTGTTCATTTCGTATGCTCCTTTTTTACATATTCAATTTGGCCTGTACCATTGCATGTTGAACATAATATATTATTTACACTGCCTTTACCATGGCAGACTGGACACATATATATATTACTAATGTCAAGACAAGTATTAATAATATACTTGTCTTGACTTGACTTGTGCGTGTGTAACCCACGTGTTAGTAAATCATCCTGATTAGTATTACTTTGCAATGCAACACTAACAGACACAATCTTTCGATACTTTTTGCCTTTAGCATTATGATTCACCATTACAACTTGAGCATCAGGTATTATATGAGCAAGCAAAGGACGATATTGACTGGCTTTTAGATACCTCAAATCGCGATTTAAATTTTGCGCTAGCCAATCACGCAACCAAACGAGCAAATTAGTACTATCCAATAGCACAACGAAATTACTATCCACTAACTGTTTTAAGTCATTTTCTGCTGCTCGTTGCCGCAACATCACAGCAAATGCGTCCACGATACCATCATCGTCAGCATCAGCATTAAGAGCAATATACAAAGCTTGCGCCGAAGGAGACAACCGTAAATATCGCGTTGAGCATATAAGCCCTCGTGATAACATAAATTTATCTTTCATTTTAGTTTCCTTTCGTGATATAATTATAGTGTTTATAAATAGTTTCGATAATTTAATTTATATCACTATTGTTATTTATATTATAATTATATAGGTATCATTTTGTTTTGTCAATAACTCTTGTGATATTATTATAGGGAGTAAATATGAATATTTTTAATGAACATTTAAAAAATATGCGAATTGCTCATAACCTCACACACAAAGACTTGTCTCGATACTGTACTATTTTTAATAAAATTGCAGTCAGTCAAGCAACCATCAGTTATTGGGAAAATGGTAAAAGAACGCCAACTATTGATATGTTAAAATATATGGCTGATATTTTTGCCGTAAATTTAGACTGGCTCACTGGCCGCACTAATGAAATCTATTCTGAAGGAGTAATAAAAAATTTAGAGCCATTAACATTCCCTTTAAAGGTGAGTGTTTGTGATATAGAAGTAGAGCTGCCCATCAGCATACCTGAAAATTATCAGGACTATGAGCAGCGCAAAAAATTATACAGTTTTGAAGCACGAGCCAATATAATTTTCTTGCTCTATATAATAAGCTATGAATGGGAGCGTTATGTTGGCGACCGAATTTATGAATTTGCAGATAAAGACGAATCCGAGATAAAGCTGCGAGCTTATCAAATATTCCATTACTTCATGATTAATGTTGCCAACAAAGAGTATTTGGAAACTTGTATGAAAAACCTTAATTCTATTTTTGAAACAAAAAAGCCCATATTTATAATTCCAAACTAACAAAAAATCCGTCAAAGTCCGAAAAACGCTCTGACGGATTTTTTATTTATTTTGAAATTTTGTCGCAAATTTTGTCGCATTGCTCCCAAAGCATTAAAAAACGCACCTGCAAAACCTTGCAAGTGCGCATATTTACTGGTGATCCCGGGCAGATTCGAACTGCCGACCTACCGCTTAGGAGGCGGTTGCTCTATCCTGCTGAGCTACGGAACCGAATATTAACTTATTAAGTGTATCACAGTTTTAAGCAGCGGGCAATTATAAATTATCCATTGCTCCGGGAGGCATGCTCCACTCTACCCTTACATCGGTATTGAACCATAATCTGCCAAGGCAGTTTTTAAAGTTTTCCAAACTGTCCAGCGGCATTAAAGTTTTTGTAACAAACTGACGGATAGTTTCGCCTTCAGGCAAATCAAGCGTTAAGGGTTTGCTTAAAAATTCTTCTACCCTTGCTTTGGCTTCCGGAACATCCAGCACGACATTGGCGGTTTTGGTTTCCGGGTCATATTCTACATAACCATAATGAGCATGGTGGTTTAACGTAACAGTAAATTTTTCCATAATATACCTCCGTTCTGTATATTATAGCAATTTATCGCTTATTCTACAATAGGGCACTTCAATTAAAGGCTGTTTACAGCCGAATTTTGCAGTATGCTGCCTTTAACAGATATTTTTACGGCATTTCACAAAAATTTTAATGTTAGCAATCTCTAACAATTAATAATTATTATTGACAACTTGCCGGTGCTGTGTTAAAATCATTACAGTAAGCGGTTAGAACGAACCGCCATGATAATTTTAAAATTTGTACTTTATGGAGGAATGAATAATGAAAAAATGGGTTTGCCAAGTTTGTGGCTATGTTTATGAAGGTGAAGCTGCTCCGGAATACTGCCCGCAGTGCAAAGCTCCGGCTTCCAAATTTGTAGAAATGAAAGGCGAAATGACTTGGGCTGCTGAACATTTTGTTGGCGTAGCTAAAGACGTTCCCGAAGATATTAAAGAAGACCTGCGCGCTAACTTCAACGGCGAATGCAGCGAAGTAGGCATGTACCTTGCTATGAGCCGTGTTGCTTTCCGTGAAGGCTATCCGGAAATCGGCCTGTACTGGGAAAAAGCTGCTTTTGAAGAAGCAGAACATGCTGCTAAATTTGCTGAACTGCTCGGCGAAGTTGTTACCGACAGCACCAAAAAGAACCTTGAAATGCGCGTAGAAGCTGAAAACGGCGCAACCGCAGGCAAAACCGACCTTGCAAAACGCGCTAAAGAACTCGGCCTTGACGCTATCCATGACACCGTTCATGAAATGGCTCGTGACGAAGCCCGCCATGGCAGAGCATTTGCAGGCCTGCTCGCTCGTTACTTCAACAAATAATTAAATAGTTGTTTAAGCAATAAGCAAAAGAAACTCCTGTTATCCACGGATAGCAGGAGTTTTTATTTTGCCGTTTTAATACGGATAATAGTTGATGACCATAAATTTTACTTTAATCTTGCCGTCATTAATATACGTATGGTTAACGGAAGAATTAAATACCAGAGAATCACCGGCACTGAGTTCATAGACGGCGGTATCTGTTTTAAGAGTGAGTGAACCTTCGATAACATAAATATATTCCTGCGCCCTTGGCGAATGAGCGATTGAAGCATTGGCGCTTTCTGCATCAAGTTCACAGTAAAACAGTTCAAAATTACGTTCCGGCGCGGTAGAAAAATAGCAGTGAACGCGGTATACGCCTGTTTCGTCTCTTTGCTCTGCCGTATCGCTTCTGCGCACTACGGTGCCGTCCGGCTCTTTAACTTCCATCAGGCGTGTGTACGGCACGTTCAGCCCGTTGGCAATTTTCCAGATAGTGTTAATGGTAGGGTTGCTGCCCCCTTTTTCAATATCCGACAAAATCGCTTTGCTGATACCGGAAAGTTTTGCCAGCTGCCCCAAAGTCAGGCTGCGCTCCGTACGCAGTTTATTTAAGTTAAACGCGATAATTTTCCCTAAGTCCATAAATTCACCTTTAACGTTTAATCTTTA
>ULOD01043078.1_pt1 | contig 12368 bp, 14 predicted proteins | sample 1952351 | NCBI WGS metagenome assembly ULOD01 (sample SAMEA4835596, study PRJEB28245) | human gut metagenome | biome: gut microbiome; material: fecal sample | place: Denmark | collected 2008 | reverse complement strand
ATGCTGCGTGTGGGCCGCTACATGGCAAGCCCGGAGTTCTTGTTTATCAAGCGTGCCATGGATATTGTGATCTCGCTGGTGGCACTGGTTATCCTGAGTCCGGTGTTTCTGATTACGGCTATTGCAGTCAAATCCGATGGTGGTCCTGCTTTTTACAAGCAGGTTCGCCTGACCAAAGACGGTAAGCAGTTCGAGATTTTGAAGTTCCGCTCCATGCGTGTGGATGCCGAAAAAGACGGTGTGGCGCGTCTTTCCACTGGTGACAAAGATGACCGTATCACGAAGGTCGGTCATATCATCCGCGCCTGCCGTCTGGACGAGCTGCCCCAGCTTCTCAATATCTTGAAGGGAGACTTGTCCATTGTAGGCCCACGCCCGGAACGCCCTGAGATCGCTGCCCAGTACTGCGAGGAGATGCCGGAATTTGCGCTGCGGCTTCAGGCCAAGGCTGGCTTAACCGGTTATGCGCAGGTGTACGGCAAATACAACACCACCCCCTACGATAAACTGCAGATGGATCTGATGTACATTGCACATCCCAGCTTGATTGAGGATCTGAAAATCATGCTGGCAACGGTGAAGATTTTGTTCATGCCTGAAAGCACCGAGGGAATTTCTGAAGGCCAAACCACTGCTATGAGTGGAGAAAACAACTAAATATCGATGTTTTCATACATTTTAAACTGCTAAAAATTGAAAAAATCCCAGAGTGGAGTCGGGCATAAATGCGGTTCTTACAGTAGCGTCGCAGTAAGAAACCGGCAAAATGTCCTGTATGAAGCTGGAATGCGGCTTCCAATAGTGCGAAATGCCGAGAGCTCGAGCGTGAGAGAAGACAAAACGAGTGTGAATTGAGGCTTTTATGCCCCGAAAAAGCACTTTTATGGATGCGACGGTAGCTCGTGAGCTTATGCCTGATTGCACCGTGAGGGGATGTACCGAGATTACGGTGACTTTCACACGGAGGTTTCGGGACTTGACGATGATAACATCATCTGCGATTTCATCCCGGTCTTGGAGATAACAAGGCAGATGTGAGCAAGATGGTGATAACCACATGGTCGCAGAGATGCTCATTCGTGTGGGGTAATCCGACATAAGCAGGGGAGCTACCGTAGCGTGAATGAGTGGAACCTGGAATAAAGGCAGGGGTTATCGTAGCGTAGATGAGTGTAGCGGTACAAGACATAGCGGCAGTGTGACTCACACTGCTGAGGACGAGGACGATTAGTAGAGCTTTATAAGAAAAAACGGCTCAGACTCTTTGAGATGAGTCTGGGCTGTAATCTTTGATATGCGGAGAGGGACTATGAGTGTTGTGGAATACAGAGGATACTCCGTTCTTATGTCGGTTTATCACAAAGAGAAGCCGGAATATCTGAAGCAGGCGATAGAGAGCATACAAATGCAGACGCTCTCCACAAATGATTTCGTATTGGTATGCGATGGACCGCTGAACGAACAGCTAGATGGCGTGATTGCTACAAAACAGCAGGAGATGGGTGACACATTAAATGTTGTCCGACTTGCGAAAAACGGGGGACTTGGCAATGCGCTGAATGAGGGAATCAAGCATTGCAAAAATGAGTTGGTTGCCCGGATGGACAGCGATGACATCGCTTATCCAGATCGGTGTGAAAAACAGATTGCTGTGTTTAACACACATTCGGAGGTGAGCATTTGCTCCGGCATCGTGGAGGAGTTTACCACTGATCCGAACACGGTTGATACAAGGCGAGTGCTGCCGGAGACGAATGCAGAAATCGTAGAGTTTGCAAAGAAACGTAATCCGTTTAATCACCCCTGTGTGATGTATAAGAAGTCCGCAGTCGAAGCAGTTGGCTCCTATCAAGATTTCTACTTACTGGAGGACTATTACCTTTGGCTAAGGATGCTGATGGCAGGGTATCAGGGCCATAACATTCAAGAGCCGCTGCTCCATATGAGGGCTGGCTCGGATATGTATTTAAGAAGAGGCGGTTGGAAGTACGCCAAGACACAAGCAAGGCTGTTCAAATTCATGAAGAAACAGGGATTCATTGGAGAAGGACAGTGCATCAAGAGCTGCGTGATCCGTAGTGGGTCGGCGCTGGCGCCGAACTGGCTTCGAAAGTTTATATTTGAGAAAGTGTTGAGGAAATAAAGATGGCAGTTTATACAGAAGAACAGTTGAAATGCTTACAAGAAATTGAAATGGATATTCTCAAAGAAATTGAAAGAGTATGTAATGTACTGGACATACAATATTTTGCGAATTACGGCACTTTGCTTGGTGCTGTTCGCCACAAAGGTTTCATACCATGGGACGATGATATCGATATCTGTATGTTACGTAAGGATTATAATCGCTTTATCTTAGAGGCACCAAAAGTTTTGAAGAAAGGGTACACCTTGCAGCATTTTCTTGTGGATCCTAATACGCCGACCTATCATGCAAAAGTTCGGAAAGATGGTACAAGATTTGCGGAAGACTACATTGAGAATATGCCTATTCATCAAGGCATATTTGTTGATGTTTTTCCGTATGATAAAACTGCGGATGATGAAGAATGCCGAAAAAAACATATGAAGCGGGCACGGCTGGCACGGCATCTTTTTATTTCAAAAAGTGTTTCTCAGGCTACAAATGAGAAAAATGAAAAAAAGAGACATCTTGCAAACATAATTCGAAAGGGAATTCATAGTCTACTGATTCCAGTTCCCAAAAAATGCTTGTACAACCTCGTTGATAAAACAATGCAAAAGTATAATAAAGAAGAAACCAAGTATGTACATTGCTGCACCGAGGATGTGCAGAACTATGAGGATATTTTCCCAATTATTAAATTGCAATTTGGAAACACGACAATCTGTGCACCGCATAATTGGAATTCGTTTTTGCGGAATGAATTTGGAAATTATATGCAGCTCCCCCCGGAAAATGAGAGATATACTCATTGCCCTAAAGTGCTAGATCTTGGGCAATAGTAAATTATGACTTCAGATGGAAGAGTATAAGGAGAAAATAAGAATGCTTAATTTTACAGTTGGCCCGGTAATGTCGGATGATGCAGTGCGCTCTATTGGCGCTGAACAGGTTCCGTACTTTAGAACCCCTGAGTTTTCGGCAGTCATGCTTGAAAATGAGAATTTGATAAAAAAATTTGCAAAGGCTGAAGATAATGCCAGAGTAGTCTTTATTACTGGTTCTGGAACGGCGTCTATGGAAGCCACTGTTATGAATGTCTTTGATAAGACGGACAAGGTTTTGGTTGTAAATGGCGGTAGCTTTGGACATCGCTTTGTGGAACTGTGTCAAATTCATGAGATTCCCTATGAAGAGATTTGCTTGGAGCCGGGTAAGGCGTTAAAAAGAGAACAGTTGGATTTATACGATGGCAAGGGTTTTACAGGCTTCCTAGTCAATGTTCATGAAACATCGACGGGTGTTCATTACGACATGGAAATAATCAGCGAGTTCTGTAAGAAAAATGGAATCTTTCTGGTTGTTGACGCTATCAGCTCATTCCTGGCGGATGAGTTTGAGATGAAGCGATTAGGCGTTCAGGTGATGATTACGGGATCCCAGAAAGCATTGGCTTGCCCTCCGGGCATATCAGTAATTGTTCTGTCGAGTGAGGCTGTCAAACGGGTAGAGAGCCGTGAAGTGAAGTGTATGTATCTGAACCTGAAATCCGCGCTAAAGAATGGTGAACGGGGGCAAACTCCTTTCACGCCAGCGGTTGGAACACTTCGACAGATTAATGTTCGATTGAAGGAAATCGAAGCCGCAGGTGGCGTTGAGAGCGAAACCAAGAAGATTTCTGAACTTGCCCGGGATTTTAGACAAAAAATCAAGGGACTTCCGTTTGAAATCGTATCGGAATCGATGTCCAATGCGGTAACGCCGTTACATCCTTTGAATGTTTCGGCTTACGATGTTTTTACAACACTTAAGGATGAGTATGGTATCTGGATTTGTCCCAATGGTGGTGAAATGAAGGAAACCATTTTCCGTGTTGGTCATATTGGTGCGTTAACAAAAGAGGACAATACTAAGCTTGTGAATGCTTTTGAAGATATGCTACGGAGGGGATTACTATGATTCGACTAGAGAAGACGAGAGATACGCGATTGGTTAAAGAAATCATAAAGAATAATAATTTCGGGGGGGGGGGCACTACTGCAACAATATTGAAGTTGTTAAAGAGGTAAAAGATGGACCGTATCGCATTCGCAATATTCTCAAGGGAAATGGATTAATGTGGTTTTATCTTGTTACAGTCGAGAATAAGATTATACTGATAGCGCCGTTGTTCATTAGAAAGAATGAAGCAGTTGTTGCGGGTACCAACGAGTGGTTTGATTTCGTGGACTTTTTTTATTCTTCTGATGCGTCGGAGAATGAAATCGAAAAGGCAATTTCATTCTTAATTACGCAAATGAAAAACGAAGGAATAAAGAGGCTGCATTGGAACTGGATGCCAAACGATTCTGTTTCACACACAATTGTAGGGAGCGATGGTTATCGAAAATCCAGAGAAGAAGTTGTCGATAATACAACAATTGCATTACTTCCTGTCTTTCAGATTCTAGGCGTTGATTATAGGAAAAAAGTGATAACAACGAAATTTCTGGATAAAGCTACCAATATGGATGCTTTTACTAAAATCGACTTTATATACTCTGATGCGGTTGCATCAATAAAAGTTGCCAAGGCAGCAAAATCAGAAGGAGAGTTGGTGGTCACTGGCACAAAAGGATATATTTACGTTCCTGCACCTTGGTGGAAGACGGATTATTTTGAAGTGCGTTATGAGAATCCAGAAGATAATCAAAGATTCTTTTATCAGCTTGATGGAGAAGGAATTCGATATGAAATAGTTGCATTTGCAAAAACGATAGAGACCAAGAGAAATATGGATTATATTAGCGAAGACTTGTCGGGTGCAATATCTCTTATTTTGCAAGATTTTAATAACCGGATAGATGTTGTAGAAATACGTTAACCGGAAATCTTTGCGTACATGAAAGGTGAGGATCGTCGATAAAGTAGTAGTTTATGAATCAGTTGAACCAAACTTTCTAGGATTAGTTGATTTTGATATTCTTGCCCTTAGGGAAGACCACCGTGGCGGACGATTTGATAATGTTGAGCAATGGTGTGAGGAACATGGTAAAAAAGTAGTTCGTTTGAAGAGTACAGAGGGGGATCTGTTCTTCGAATATAAAAAAGACATTTGAAAGGACCAGTTGACAGGTATCAGGATGGATAGAGTAAAAGTATTGCTGCTTGTGCCCAATTTGCGAGTTGCGAATGGCGTTTCTAGCTTTGTTATAAACTACTATAGAGAAATAAAAAAAGACAGCATTTCAATTGATTTTGCACTTTATTCAGATAGACCATCACCGTACTACAACGAAATACGTTCAAATGGAAACAAAATTTTTATTCTTCCATCAATTAAGTCTTTGGGTAAGCATTTAGCTACTTGCCAGAGCATTCTTGAAAATGGACAGTATGATATAGTGCATGATAATACATTGCATGTTTCTATTCCAATGATGTGGTGTGCAAAGAATAAAGGAACTCCTGTGCGAATTTTACATAGCCACAATACAAAATTAGGAGAGACGCAGCAGAAAGAAGTCAGAAATAGATTGTTTTTACCACTTCTGCGTGGATTGGCAACGGATTATGCGGCATGTTCAGAATTGGCTGGTGAAGCAATGTTTGGACAAAAACCGTTTGATATTATCCCTAATGTTATTTCTTCGGATAACTATCGATTTGATGAAAAGAAGCGACAAATAGTCCGAGAGCAAATGAATGCGGGTCGAAAATATATTATAGGTACAGTTGGTCGATTGGCTGAGCAAAAGAATCCATTCTTTGCAGTGGAAGTTATCAAGAAGCTACATGATGAAATGCCGGATACCGAATACTGGTGGATTGGAAGCGGTGATCTTGATAATCAGATAAAAGAGTATATTGAATCATGCGGAGCGTTAAATTACATCAAACTATTGGGAAGTCGAAATGATGTTCTAGACTTTTATCAAGCAATGGACTGTTTTTTCTTACCAAGTATGTTTGAAGGACTTCCCGTTACTGGAGTAGAAGCACAAGCTATGGGGCTTCCGATGGTTGTTTCTGACACGGTGACAAAGGAAATGGTATATACAGATCTTGTTGATTATGTGAATCTTAGTGAATCGATAAATGTTTGGGTAAAGCGCTTGAAGAAAGCTCTCAGTCGTAAAGTCGATAGGAAAATTTACTCTGGCAAACTGAAGCAAAGTGTTTTTTCCGATGTTGGATGTGGTGAGAGATTGGGAGACCTTTATGAGAACTTACTTCGCAGGCATGGGGGAATTTGAGTGGATATCTATTGGATTTTAGTGGCATTAGTTTTTTTGGTGGGTGTGCCAATTCAACCACATTGGTCAAGACCAAGAGCTAAAATTTATCTCTGGATCGTTTTTGTGATGATGATAACAGTATCTGGCTTTCGAGCTTTTTCGATAGGTGCGGATACCAAAGTATATGTAAATGTCTTCCACAATATCAGAAATATTAATCTGATGAAAGGGCGCTTTGAAATTGGATTTCTAAAATATGTTGAAATTCTTCATCATCTTTCAGAAAATGCAGGAATCCTGCTAATTGTATCTTCAGCGATCTGCATCGGAGCAGCATGTATATTTACATATAAGTTCTCTAAAAACCCAATGATCAGTATGATGCTTTATATTTTGCTGGGCGAATATTTCTCCCAGATGAATGTAATGAGACAGGCAATCGCTTTGTCTCTTATGGAGGTTTCATTTATGGTGTTGTTGAAAAATAATGGGGGGGGGTACAGAGAGCCATCTCTGCCCTCCTTATTCTGCTTGCCGCAACATTCCACACTGTGGCTATCGTTGGAGTTATCCCGTGGATTTTAGTAGTTCGCAGTAATAGCGAAAAAGAAGAATACAATAGCTTTACTGCGAGCAAAATGCTCAAAAATACAATCTGGATTGCTGGAATTGCATTTGTAGCTTATTCTGTCATTATGGCGGTTACGATTAAACTGCTACCACAGTATGCAGGCTATTTCAGAGGTGAATGGAGTGACGCAAATTACAATGCCTCACTTTTTAACACGTTGATTCAGTTGTCTTTTGCCGTAGTTGGAGCGATTGTATTCAGAGAGAAGAAACTCAATAAAAATCAAAGATTCGCTGCAATTATGCTCTCGCTGACAATTGTTTTTGATGTGCTTTCAATGCGCATGGAAATTTGGGGACGGATTGCAGGAATGTTTGGTATTTATACTTACCTGCTGTGGGTTCCAGAGGTTACGTCTGAAATCCACAGTGCGAAGAACAGAGTTATACTGAATACCGCAATCGTACTGTTTTCTGCCGCATATATGTTGATAGTTCTGGTATTCCGGCCAGAGTGGACACTGGTGGTTCCATATAAGTTTAGATAGGCGACATGTATATGGCAGGAAATTAGAGTTGCTCCAACGCAGTGTTAAAATGCTGTGATATGTATTCATTAACCTGTCCTTCGAGTGGACAGGAGGATGAATACATGTTTAAACTTTTAATAACAAAAGAGAATATCTGTGGTTTTGAAATAGCACTTTTGGCGTTTCTCTCAGTTTTGCCGCTTATTAACATTTCGAATACGGGAATTGAACAGTTGGCATTAAGCATTACATTAGGGGTGCTTTTACTAATGTTCTTGCAGAATATTCGTGTACTTGGTAAGCGGTTACGTTTTTTGATTATTTATCTAAATGCTGCATCCATTATTATTACAGTGTGCTTTCATGGGGGATTTGGTAGTGCAGTTATGGCAATGAACCTCATTTTGGCGGCAATGATATATAACAATATAGAGATAAACCAAACCATCTATGTAAGACTTCATCTCTTTTTAGCAGTGGCATTAACATTTTATATAGCAACTGCTGACATATCATATATATGGACAACTGTTGTAACGGATTTATTTGGAAATACTTTTAATTCCAATATGTTTGCAATGTTTACATTGGCAGCTTACCTACATTGGATTTGTTTTCTGTTTGAAAGTAGAATAAGAGGGTGGAAAAGGAATACGGCTTTTATTGTGCTTTCAGTGTTTTCTATTTATTTGATTTGGATTTCAGAGTCACGTACGGCCATCATAGCAATCTTACTGTTTTTGTTTTTGTTCTTTTTTAAGAAAAATGCTTTTTGGAATAGAGAATTTCATGTTTTGACTGTTCTATCGTTAATTTTGAGCTGCGTTTTTCCGATTATATATGTGGCTCTAGCTAATAAATTTGCAGGAGTAACCGTTTTAGGAAAAAGTCTTTTCTCCGGCAGGCAAGACGTGTGGAAATCGACATTTAATATAATAAAGGAACATCCTATTTTTGGAAGCGCAAATGAGATATTACTACATGATGTCGGTGGAAAATTGACTATGTCAACTCATAATATGATGCTTGGCTTAATGAAGATGTTCGGAATTGTGCCATCAGTAACGGTTGTTCAACAACTGGTAAACAATAACTCCAATGCCGACCTTGGTGTGCGAATGAAGATTCCGCAATTCGCTTTCATAGCAACAATTCCTTGTGCTTTTTTTGAAAGCTTTTATACAAATTCTCATCTGTATATGCTGTTTGCATTCTTTTTACTGGAGTTTATTATAATAGAAAAGAAATAGTTGATAATATAAAGATTTTGAAATGGGATTGAGGTGCAAATATGATTCCCAAAATTATTCATTATTGTTGGTTCGGCGGGAAAGACCTGCCTCCAGAAGTAAAAAAGTGTATTGCATCCTGGGAAAAAGTGTGCCCGGACTATGAAATCATACGTTGGGATGAAAGTAATTTTGATGTGGGACAACATCATTTTGTAAGGGAAGCCTATAAAGCAAAGGCTTGGGCGTTTGTTTCGGATTACGCTCGGCTGAAGGTCGTGTATGATAATGGCGGCATTTATCTGGATACGGATGTGGAGCTTCGAAAAAATCTCGACTCCCTTCGGGAGAAGAGGTGTTACATAGGCATTCAACAAAATGAATGCCTATGTACCACCGGATTAGGTTTTGGTGCTACAAAATCTAATCCGGTGGTACAGAAAATGTTGAAATCGTATGACGATTTAACATTTTCTGATTCTCATGTGCTTGAATTGTCTTGCCCACGGCTGAATGATGCGGTAATTCGCTCTTACGGTGCGATAAGTGACACAGAGATTACGGAATTGCCGGAAGTTACAGTATACCCTCCCCAGTATTTTGATCCATATGGAGGAGAAAACTTGCTGTGCGATGAAACATATTCGATTCATCATTATGCGGCTTCGTGGACAGGCAAGGGGAATACATTGAAGAGAAAAATCGCAAGATTAATTGGTCAGAACAATATAATCTATATAAAGTCCCTCTTCAAAAAGATTCATATCGAAGGGAGGAGGTAAGAAGTGCAAAGAGATAATCCGCTCGTAAGTATAGTAGTTCCGGCATATAATGCGCAAAACTATATACGGAAGTGCATTGATAGTGTGCTCGCCCAGACATATAAAAATATTGAACTAGTAATTGTAAATGATGGATCAACAGATCATACAAAAGCAATATGTGATTTATACGCCAGTATTGACGAAAGAGTTCATGTTATTCACAAGAAGAACGCGGGTGTATCTGCAGCAAGAAATAGCGGAATCTCGAAGGCCAAAGGAATTCTTGTTTGCTTTTTGGATTCAGATGATTGGCTTTCTCCCGATATAATTCAGAAAGGAGTTAATAAATTTAGAGCTGACTTCTTAAATGTGTGTGGAGCCAGAGAATTTTTGCCAAATGGTTTGACAAAACATGAATGCATCATCGCGCAGAACCTAACGCGAGAGGAACTTGTGGCGAATGCGATATATAGAATACCTGATGATAAGTATAGTCTTGGAACTTATTTCCGTGCGGTTTGGGGAAAATTGTTTGAAAAGAAAATTATTGATGAATATAATATAAGATTTCCGGAGAACTTGTATATGGGCGAAGATGCAATATTTTTGATAAATTATCTCGCTCATGTATCAGGTATAAATGTAGTGGCCAATGATGGTTATAACTATAATCGTATGAATGAAGGATCAGCAACGGCGAAATATCATCATGATTTGTATGAACAATGCGAAATACAGTATGGAGATATTTTAGAATCAATCACGGAAAATGTATTAAATGAAAGTGTAATAATTTCTGATTCGCTGGTGAATTTTCGCTGGTGGATGGTGACGGCACTTATAGATAATTCGGTGAAAGGTATCAAAAATAATAAAATTCCAATCAAAGACTTGATGAAGCAATCTGTACAATGGATAGAAAAGTATAGAATAGAAATGAAAAAATCAATGGTGAATTCGTCCAATATTGGAAAAAGACATCAAAGACTTTATGAACATAGAAAAGATATAAATGTAATCGTACTAACAAAAGACTATTTGCTGCCACAAGTTGTGAAAAAACTCTTTTCTTAAAGAATGGTACAGTTTCACAGCAAAATGTCTTTTGCTGAATATAATAAAAGGTCGATTTTGCAATGTTGAAAAAAAAATCAATGGCTATTAATGCGGGGATGAACTCAATTCAAACAATATGCAGGATGATTTTTCCGCTGATTACATTTCCGTATATAACTCGCGTTCTTGGAGTTGAAAATATTGGAATGTACAATTTTTGTACATCAGTGATTTCATATTTCACTTTAATTGCAGGGCTAGGAATTAGCACGTTTGCGATTAGAGAGGGCTCAAAGTATCGTGATGATTGTGAGAAGATGTCTGATTTTGCATCTGAGGTATTTTCAATCAATGCAATTGCCACAGTAATTTCATATTGTCTACTTGCTATCGTGATTATCATAATCCCGACTTTAAAAGGAAATGCAAAGATACTATTTGTGCTTAGTACATCTATAGCATTTACAACTGCTGGGTGTGAGTGGATTTTTAATATATATGAGGATTTTAGTTATATAGCCATTAGAAGCATTGCATTTCAATTCATATCGATGCTATTGATGTTTCTATTTGTTAAATCCGAAAAAGATGTCCTGAACTATGCCATTATTACAGTGGTTTCATCATCAGGAGCTAGTTTGCTTAATGCATTTTCACGCAGGAGATATTGTAAAGTTCTTTTTTGCATCAATTCTGAAATGAAAAGAATGATTATTCCAATTTTGGTTTTGTTCGCGAATACAATTGCAACAACAATTTATGTAAATTCGGATACAACGATGGTTGGTGCAATTGCAGGTAATTATTATACCGGACTTTACTCTGTCGCAACTAGAATATACCTAATTGTAAAGCAGGTTTTATCGGCAATGATTGTCGTTTCTATACCGAGGCTCTCAGCATTGATTGGTCAGAAAAAAACGAAAGAGTTTGAAAATGTAGGAAATAGAATCATTAATATGTTGTTTGTGATTATTGTTCCTGCGATGATTGGTCTGTATGCGATTGCTGATAATGTTGTGCTTATCCTGTCAGGAAGTGAATATGTAGAAGCTGTTCCGTCTTTAAGGATTTTGACAATTGCGCTCTTCTTTTCGCTTTTTTCATGGTTCTATACATCGTGCGTTTTGATTCCTTGTGGTAAGGAAAAAATAGTTCTTAAAGTAACAATTTTTGCTGCAGTAGCAAATGTGATCCTGAATCTTATACTTATTCCCATCTGGAAGCATAATGCAGCAGCGTTTACAACTGTAATTGCTGAAGGAATATCAATGATTGCTTGCATGCAATATGGGAAAAAGAACTTCCATATAAGAGTTTCAATTAGGGACATGATATCGGTTGCTATTGGATGCGTTGTTGTATATGTAATATGTACAATAATTAATAGCGCTATTGAATCACTGGCTCTCTCAACGATTCTTTCAGTTTTACTGGCAGCCATGGGATACTTTGCGATTCTTTTATTAATGAAAAACCATATCGTATTGGATATATGGTATGAAATTAAACAACATATCAGATTGAGAATGTCATAACAGAAGAATGGAGCGATTTGTAAAAAATGACATACGAGGGATTTAGACTTAAAATACTCAAGTATTGGCGAAAAGGGTTTGCCAATATACGGAAGAAGAAACTGAAGGGAACTGATTTCACTATTATTTCAAACAATTGCTGGGGCGGCATGGTTTATGAAAGTTATAATCTGCCAAAAGAAAGCCCGACAGTTGGTTTGTTTTTCTTTGCGGATGACTATATTTGTTTTCTAAAGAATTTAAAAGAGTGCCTTACTGCACCATTAAGGTTTATTTGTCCAGAGGAATCAAAATGGAAGGAAAGTTCGGAGCTGGCCGGAGACAAACGTTTCGGCCACT
>ULOD01005914.1_pt1 | contig 12379 bp, 13 predicted proteins | sample 1952351 | NCBI WGS metagenome assembly ULOD01 (sample SAMEA4835596, study PRJEB28245) | human gut metagenome | biome: gut microbiome; material: fecal sample | place: Denmark | collected 2008 | reverse complement strand
CACCCAATCGCTATGAGCCAGGGTCTTACATTCGCTATCCGTGAGGGTGGTAGAACTGTAGGTTCAGGAAGAGTTGCAACTATCATCGAGTAATCGCTGATAAACCGCATAAATAAAGGATTTTCAGACCTTCGAGGGTTCACCCTCGGAGGCCTTTTTTTCTGCTTGAAAATGGGTTTTGACCTTATTTTGACCTTATTTTTCGCAATCTCCTTAAAATATTCATACAAATAAGGGGGTTATAAAGACACAAGCACATCTTATAATGTGCAGGGCTAGTTTTGTAAAACATGGCATATAAAAGTAATAACTATACTAAGGCTTAAGGTGTAGTTAAGAGATACAGAAGAACATATTTAAAAGAAGAGTTGAAATTTATAATAGGCTCTTCTTTTTTTATTTGATAATAAGGAAATGTGTAATATGCCCCAAGTATTTGAAGTGTTTATATTTCAGGAAACTGTATCAAAGAATAACTACATCAATTGCAAGAGAGTTAGCATGCTTCATGTGGGGCATGATGACTGAGCACATATCATGAGGGATAAAACACACTGTGCTGCTAATATCAAGGTCAAGCCGCTAAAGCGGTGCTTCGCAACCTTGATATCATCATCCCACTGTGATAGTGGGTAATCAAGCAGATGTAAGATGGCTTATGCCACATACATTTGGCCAGTAACAACTGAAGACATTCTGAAAGGGCTTCGGCCATTTCAAGGTTCGAGCCGTCTACGACCTAACTATGTTGGCACAGTATAAGCTGTGATCCACGCTTTTAGATGGTAGAGCTCACGGCGGACCATAGGCCTGTAGGTAACCAATCCACGTATATCAGAGTGGCCAATGCCGGGAACTGATACTCCGAGGCTCTCTCAGGGTATCTTCAGACAATTAAATAAAAAGTTTGTGGTGGTCTTTGACAAAATTTACTCTTGACAAAGGTCATTACATATCAGTTAGTTGTAGTCGTGTTTTGCAGATGATATAATATAGGTCGTAGGATTTGCCGATATGAACATCAAAATAGTTTGAATCATAAGGAGAAAGTAAAATGGATATTGTAAAGTTTAGTGCTGATATGTAGGAGCAAGTAAATGATTTTTTAAACAATGTTTTTAAACGTCGGCATATCATATTCTCCAAAAGATAGACATGCAGATGTGGCAAGAAAGCCATTATATGAATAATGGTTGTTTTTGGTGCCTGATTAATGATAACAATGTGATAGGAACTATAGCAATTCGTAAAATAGATGATGGAAAAAGAATGTTTGTGTTGCCGGAATTTCAAGGGAATGGTTACGGAAGGTTATTATTAGAGCATGCAGTAAAATGTGCACGTGAGCAAAAGTACCGGAAAATATGTTTAGATACCAGAAAACAGTTTTTGGTGGCACAACATCTATATCGAAGTGTAGGTTTTCAGGAAACTGAAAGATATAACGATAATGAGCGTGCGGAACTTTATTTCGAGATGGATTTATGATAAAAATGTTTAGAGAATTGAAAGGGGAAGGATAATATGGATTTTTATGAGGTTATTGAAAAAAGAAGAACAATTCGTGATTTTGAAAATGTAGTAATACCAACGGAGATTATTGAACGAATAATAGAAGCCGGGCTTAAAGCTCCTACAAATGACCATATGAGAGACTGGCATTATGTTGTGATTCAGGATAAAAATGTGGTAATGCAGTTGTTGGACATCATACCCAAGGGAATTTCCGAAGAGGATATGAATCAGTTGATTGTAGACTGGAATTTAAGTGATAGTGAGCAACAGGAATGTTACAGAAAAGCTGTTCCAAAGCAACATAAAATGTTACTGGATGCATCCGCAGTTGTAATTCCTCTATTGAAACAGAAGACGGATATTTTGCACCCGGATAATATTTCGCATTTAAATGGTTTTGCTTCTATTTGGTGTAGTGTAGAGAATATTTTTCTTGCGGCAACAGCAGAGGGATATGCATGTACTCTGCGTGTGCCATTAGGGAATGAAGGTGAATGGGCAAGAGATGTGCTTGGCTATCCGGAAGATTATTTTATGCCTTGTTTTATCGGAATAGGCAAGCCAAAATCGGATGCGGATGTTGTAAAGCAAAAGAAAATAGATGTGAAGGATAGGATTCATTGGGATAGATGGTAGGAATATATTTTAGTGGAACAGGTAATTCCAGGTATGCAACAGAAATATTTTGTAATGAATATGATGAAGTGGCTAAAGCATTTTCTATAGAGGACGATAATGCTATTGATGCAGTCAAAAACGACGAAATGCTTGTATTTGCATATTCTGTGCAATATAGAACTGTGCCGAAGATACTGCGTGATCTTATAATTGAAAATAGAGAGCTTTGGAAGAATAAGAAAGTTTTTGTTATCGCCACAATGGGATTGCTTAGTGGTGATGGAGCAGGAATTCTTGGGCGGCTTTTACAGCAATACGGAGCAGAAATAATAGGTGGATTGTATCTGAAAATTCCGGACAGTATAGGTGATGAAAAAGTGTTGAAGCGTCCGCTGGAGAAGAACAAGGAGCTTGTAAAGAAAGCGGAGCAAAAGATTAGCAAGGCGGTTCAGTTTTTGAAATCAGGGAAACCAACCCAGGAGGGAATTGGCATATTATATCGCATGGCTGGTTTCTTTGGGCAAAGATTGTATTTTGGACATAAGACAAAGAATTATTCTGATAAACTGCGTGTGGATGAAGATAAATGCATAGGGGTGGCAAATGTGAAAAGTTGTGTCCGATGAATAATATCAAGATTGTTGATAAGAAAGTGGTGCAGAATAACCAGTGTACCATGTGTTATAGGTGCATCAATAATTGCCCGAAGCAAGCCATGACGTTGCTTGGGAAAAAGGTTGTGGAGCAGAGTGTGATAGAGAAATATTTATGAAATAGTTGCGAAACAAAAGGAGAAGATAGTGAGTAATGTATTGAGAAGGCAGATTATAAAGTACGAAAATGAATACAAATCTTTTATGGGAATTGAAAAATTTCCTAAATATAGACTTCAGTTTAAAGAGGTATCACTAGAAAAAGCGGATGCAGTTGGATTTGAAAGTGCGGCTTCGACGTTTTATCAGACGGCTACTAAAGAGCATACGTTACTGATTAGTGCAAATCTTCCAATGCTACGATATTTAGCATTTCATGAATTTACTCATATATTTGATGCAGAGATGTATGCTAAAGGAGATAAAACTCGATATCTAGGTATTACGGGATTTAGTGAGTATCATGCTTCGCAAGTGGAATTGCTACAATTGTTGGGAGTTAAAAATGTTGAAGGGATTCCAGATTTTTCTATGAAAACAATAATAGAACCTTTGTCGGGAAAAAGAAGTGTATTTCAATATGTTGATGAAAAATATAATCATGCTATCGAATTGTTTAGTAGAAAAGATTTTCCGGCAAATATTGAAATATTAAAATCTGCTATTGGTGTCTTATATAATTACTGGGGGCTACGTTCAATATGTGAAATGTATTCTATGGATTATGTTGAGAGAATTAATAATGAGATTTTTTTGAATTATATTTCAACTCTACATTTTTGTTCGGCAAATAATCTAATGCATGGTTGGTTCGACGAAAACAAAATAGAAGTGAGTATGCCCCAATATATGAATATCTTGTTTTCGATCATTGCAGATTATAAATTAATGTGAGTGTGTATAGGGATACACAAGAAAAGAAGTAGATGTGTTTGGCATCTACTTCTTCTGCTTACATGTTTAAAGTGTAACCATTTTCATTTTAGCATCAGCTTCTCGGTAATTTGAGAAGATTGTTTGATGGTGTGTCATTAGGTTCGGAACGAACATATTTTTCGTAGTTAGAACTTAATGCAGGAACCAAATCCGGATAAGGTGAGATGTTAACATAAATGCTGTTGGGGTGGGACTTAAGATGATCATATACGTCAGCCTTTTTGTAATAACCGGGATTGGTACAGCCTTCGATATAAATCTGATCGATTTCTGTTGTTTTGGTTGAATTTGCACAACCAGGTTTCATTTTGATTTTTGTTGCTTTCATTTTTGTTTCTCCTTTTAAAATAATATTGTAATCTATGTAAACAATAATAGAGAAACCGTAACGAATGAACGTTCTGCTTGAGCATAGGAACTAATCTGTGGTACAATGCTTTTGGGAAAGTACATATGTACGCAGGAGACCAGTATTCTATTCGTTAGATGCTGGTTTCTTTTTTATTGGAATTTTCTGTTCCTATACTCAATATATCACCATCCAAAATAAATGTCAATGAAATATTTGTCCCAATATTGACAAAAATGTCCCAAGGTGTTAAGGTGTAGATAAGAAAGAGAATTAGGAGTGGATCATATGAAAAAGAAGTGCGTTATTAATTTAATTAAATACCATGCGGAGAATAATGATGCGGGTTTTCGAAGTGAAGCTTATGAAATAGCAAGATATTTTGACGAAGTAGGAGATTATCAGCTTGCAGAATATATTATGGCATTGATGTCAAATGCAAATACATTTGTTCCGCAAATGAGCGAGAATGAATCTGCTATGTTTGAAAAAATTGAAAAGATAAGTGATCCTTTATGGTTGCCGGAAGACATTACTCAGGATTTATTAGGAATTGTGCATGCAGTAGCACATAATGCAGGAATAAATAAATTTTTATTTCAAGGAGCACCGGGAACCGGTAAGACAGAGGCCGTTAAGCAACTGGCACGAATATTGGAAAGAGAAATATATATGGTTGATTTTTCGGCCATCATTGATAGCAAAATGGGACAAACACAGAAGAATATGTCGGAACTATTTAAGGAAATAAACAGTTTTGTTCATCCGGAAAAAGTTATAGTATTGTTTGATGAGATAGATGCCGTTGCTTTAGACAGAACAAATGCCAACGATTTACGTGAGATGGGACGAGTAACATCTTCGTTGCTTAAAAACATGGATCGCATGGATGAAAGAATAGTGTTGGTAGCAACTACAAATCTGTATAAACATTTTGATAAAGCATTGATTAGACGATTCGATTCGGTGATTGATTTTAATAGATATTCACAAAGCGATTTAATGGATATATCTGAAGAATATTTGAATAAGTTCTTAACTAAATTTAACTTGGCGAAGAAGGATATAAGATTATTTAGAAAAATAATGATGTTGCTGTCGCCATTACCATATCCGGGGGATTTGAAGAACTTGATAAAAACAGCAGTGGCATTTAGTAATCCTGATGATGAACTGGACTATTTTAGAAGATTATATTATGCAATTACAAGTGAAAAACCGGAAGACATTAAAAAGCTGCAAGAACAGAGATTCACCATAAGAGAAATTGAAATTTTGAGTAAAATACCTAAGAGCAGTGTTGCTAGAGAGCTAAAGGAGATGAGTGAAGATGAATAATATTTTGCAATTAAAAGGTCAATTTCAAAAGAGAAAAGCACCTAGTGGTTTTGGACCTGTCAATTTACCAAAGGGGAAATCTGTCAGTGCAGAGCATGTTTTGAACTTGAAAAATCAGTTACAAGATATTATTTCGTTTTGGAATAAGGAAAAAACAATCAATGGAGCCTTGGTTAGTGTATATTACAGAAAAGTTGTAGCAAAAAGTAATAGAATTCAACTTCTGCTGTCAGATGGAGGGAAACATCCTAACCAATCTGTGAGAGGCTCAAAGTTCTCAGAGGGCTATAATAACAAGAATGAATGGGTGAAAAAACATGTATTTACCTACTTTCTTGCTATTGATTCTTTGAAGAAATCGGTTATGCTTTTGGATAAGTGTGCAGTTATTATCCAAAATTTTTATAATGGAAAAATTTCAAGTGATGATACAGAACGTATTAATTCAGGCATATATAATGATAGTATTATGAGTAAAAGTTCGTTTCTGAAAACACTTGTAGATTGTTTTTATGTGGAGAATTTCCGTATTGATCGTGCACCTAAGACAACGAGGGAGCAGTCTATTGTAACTATATATAAAACAGGTGTTGATACGACAGAGTTGTTAAGCAGATTAGGTATTAATATGATTAATGCTAAAATGATAGATGAAACAACTTTGCGAATGGAAAAAGAAGAGATAGACATTTTATGTGATAAAGCTCCTTATTTGATTGCAATGAGTGTTAAGGACTTTGCAGAGATTGACTATGATATTACAGATAGTGATGGCTATAAAGAACAATTATCGATTGGAAAGCCTGGAAATGAGCCGATTGTAGGAGTTATCGATACCCAGTTTGATAAGAAAGCATATTTTGGTGATTGGGTAGAGTATCATAGATGTATCAGTGATGATATTGAATTGCATACAGAGGATTATTTTCATGGTACTGCTGTAACATCTATTATTGTTGATGGTCCGTCTTTCAATCCAAACTTGCAAGATAATTGTGGTAATTTCAGGGTTCGCCATTTTGGAGTGGCTACAGCAGGCGGATTTAGTTCGTTCGCAATATTGAAGCAAATTCGTGATATTGTTCGAAAAAATCGCGATATAAAAGTGTGGAATTTATCATTGGGTTCTGCAATGGAAATTGATGCAAATTTCATATCTCCTGAAGCTGCTGAATTGGACAAAATTCAATATGAGTATGATGTAATTTTTGTAGTTGCAGGTACAAATAAAAAGAAGAACTCGGATGTTGATAAAATTGGCGCTCCGGCAGATTCGCTTAATTCGTTGGTTGTGAATGCGGTGGATTTTAACGGTAAACCGGCATCTTATACACGTAGAGGTCCAGTGTTATCTTTCTTCTATAAGCCTGATGTTTGTTACTATGGTGGAGATGGTCCTGACAAAATCGTTGTTTGTGAACCTTTAGGTAAGGCAACTGTAACCGGAACATCGTTTGCGGCACCTTGGATAACTCGCAAAATGGCGTATCTTATACATGTTATGGGTTTAAGCCGTGAAGTGGCAAAAGCTTTAATAATTGATTCTGCGGCAGGATGGGATCGACAGGATACTATTAAATATGAAAAAGGATATGGCATTGTACCAAAAAGGATAGAGGACATTTTGTATTCTCGAGAGGATGAGATAAGATTTATTATGTCTGGAAGCATAGATGAGTATGAAGTATATACGTATAATATTCCGGTTCCACAAGATATGAATGCACATCCCTTCTTTGCAAAGGCTACACTTGCTTATTTTCCGCAAAGCGATCGAAACCAAGGTGTTGATTATACATCAACGGAGATGGATATTCATTTTGGAAGAATTGCGGAGCAGAAGGGAAAAGCAGTAATTAAAGCTATAGATTATAATAAACAAGCAGAAGAAGGTCTCAATACAATCTACGAAGAAGATGCGAGAAAATTGTATCGTAAGTGGGATAATGTCAAGCATATTAGCGAGGCGTTAAAAGAAAATGGTCGTCCACGCAAGGCGTATCAATCGGGAATGTGGGGACTAAGTATTAAAACAAAAGAAAGACTTGATCCGAAAGCCGGAAGAGGGTTGCAATTTGGTATTGTTGTAACTTTGCGAGAAATGAATGGTGAAAACAGAATAGATGACTTTATAAAGATGTGTATGATGAGAGGATGGGTTGTTTCCAGACTTGATGTGCATACACAGGTTGATGTTTATGTTAAAGCCGAGGAAGAGATTACATTTGAATAACTAGAATTGTTATGCGTTATTGTAGGTGTGTAATAAACAAAAGTGTATAATTTAATAAGAATGTTATTACAAATAAAAAATTGTGAGTAACAATTTTGTAGGAGAAAGGAGTTTATGGTGCATGGCAAAAAAAATTATGTTTGCAAGGTCAAATGTCGAAGGGGATTTTAAAAAGGAAATTTATTGCGGGGATTTAGATAAAAATGACTATGAAACAAAATACAAAGGGCATTTGACTTGTATAAAGGGATGTCCGGCTAGAATCAAATTCACAGAAAGAAAAAATAATGTTAAATTCTTTAGCACATGGAATAAAGAGGGGCACTTACATAAAGAAGGTTGTCCTTATCATGTTGATTATAAGGGCAAAATGGGAAGGAAAAAGCTAAGTGCTTATTATGAAAGCATAGAACTTAGTGAAGAAACTATTTTGCGCCGATTACAAAGAAAAATGGAGGGCTTACTTAGACAATATTCTGACGAAGATATAATTGATCCGTCAAATGGTAGTATGGAGGTCGATGTAATTGGCGAGGATGAAGCCGTAGTATTTGAAGGTGATGAAAATGGCAATAAGAGTGAATATATGCCAAGAATTCATTATGAGGATGCTGAATATATAAGCACGGATGATATTGGATGTAGAAAATCGGTTTATGGATTTATAAGTAATGTCCAGTTAGAAGAGGATAAGAACAAGAGAAAATTTGCATATTTTAACTTGGCGACAAAGCATAGTACCGTAAACATTGCTTTTCCGGAGGCTTTCTATTCGAATGAACTGTCGGCTGGGATGGAAGAATTTGAAATATACATATCAAAGGTAAAAGAATTAGTAGAAAAATACCCTGATAAAATTATGGTTATTGCATACGGAGACATAACTAAAAAGAAGAGAGATAAAAATGGAGTAAATGTTTCGGTTATTTCTCCAAATCGGATTTTGGTTAATAATAAAACATACAAGCAGATTGTATATGGAGAAATCTAAGTGATAAATGCAGTTATCGGGAAAACGGAACATATATGATGTAGCGTAAAAAAATATATCGGATACTTTCTGAAGTTGAAGGTATTCGATATATTTATGCATTAAAACACTTCCAAACTATCCTCCGCATCCACCCATGTCTGCATCTCGCCATCCAGAGCAAGTCTTGCATATTCCAGCGGATTATCAATCGCCAGGGAATTCAGACACCGTTGGGAATTAGGAGCGGTCCGTATCCCGGATTCTGCCTGATTGCAGTCAATCCGGAGAATGTAGCCGTCATAGTGGTTAATGTCGATGCTGTTGTGCATCGGGTTGTATCTTGCGTGTATCAATTTCATTGTTATCAGTCCCTTCATTTAAATTGGAGGTAAAAAGCCCATGGGCTTATTTTGGACTTGAAAAACTTTCGAAATAGATATAATAATCACAAAATGCACCATTCCATAAAATAAAACATCATTAGAAATATTCAGAACAATACAAATTGTGATATTAACAGTCGAGTTGCAACTATCATCGAGTAATCGCTGATAAACCGCATAAATAAAGGATTTTCAGACCTTAGAGGGTTCACCCTCGGAGGTCTTTTTTTCTGACAAAAAATGGAATTTGACCTTATTTTGACCTTGTATTTGCTGAAAATAGCCAATTCCCGCATCATGTCCTGTAAAAAACACCCGAAAAACACTATTCTGTCAATGAATGTGTCAAGTTTTTAGCAAAAGCTTGACATGTAGCATCAGCCCTTGCCGAAGGCAACTTAAAATGGGCTGATGTTCAATAGAAAGGAGGCAACAGATATGGATCAGAAAAAGACCGGTTCATTCCTAAGAGAACTGAGAAAGGAAAAACAGCTTACCCAGGAACAGCTTGCTGAGCGGTTTGGAGTAACAAGCCGCAGTGTGTCAAGGTGGGAGACAGGCAGCAACATGCCGGATCTCAGTATCCTGGTGGAACTGGCAGATTTCTATGATGTTGATATCAGGGATATCATTGATGGAGAAAGGAAGGGTGAGGACATGAATAAGGAAGAGAAAGAGAGATTGCAGCTTGTAGCGGATTATGCAGAAACTGAGAAGAATACATTGTTGATGAGGTTGCGTATATTTAGCATAGTGGGGTTGATTTCACTGATTGCAGGATTGACGATGATGGTGATCAGCAGAGATAACAATCTTCCGGTCTATGATTATTTGATGGGGACGCTTATGGGAGTTGCTATAGGTGCGTTGCTGGTTGCGGTGTTCTATTCAACCGGAGTTTTAGAAAACATGAGGAAGCGAAAAAGAACACTTATGAAAGTGCTTTTGGTAATAAGCATATTAATCCTGCTTGGAACATTCATCGCGGCAATCATAGCATCGTTATGATATATATAATGAGCATTGCGACGGTTGAGCTTGCGCAAACTAAATGTAATATGCTATAATTTTTAAGGATGCAATGTGGACGATCAGTTTGTGGCATCCACATGAGCACAGATATTTTGCGTGAGATATAGTAAATATGAATAGTGCAATCATTTTTTATGACGAAAGAATTACAATTATATATGTATAAGCCCATAATATGGTTGGGCGTATCTACCAGCTACCGATAATAGTTGACTACGACATGGATTGCCGTGGTCAACTATATTTTTGTGTAAAAATATGTGTGTGGATACAGAGTATGGATGGGGTTTTAACAAAAAATATAAAATGATTTTGGAGGGTGCGCGTATGAGGTATGATGTGATAATTATTGGAGCGGGACCAGGAGGAATATTTTCTGCATATGAGCTGACAAAGCAGGCTCCGGATCTCAAGGTTGCAGTGTTTGAGGCTGGACATGAGCTTAAGAGAAGAAAATGTCCGATAGACGGCACAAAGATCAAGAGCTGCGTGGGATGTGATAGCTGCTCGATCATGAGCGGATTTGGTGGTGCAGGTGCATTTTCCGATGGAAAGTACAACATTACAAATGACTTTGGCGGAAGTCTGTATGAGTACATTGGCAAGAACGAGGCCATAGACCTCATGAAGTATGTGGATGATATCAATATGGAGTACGGCGGAGAGGGTACGAAGCTTTATTCCACTGCCGGCACAAGATTCAAGACAGTGTGTCTGCAGAACAGGCTTCATTTGCTGGATGCCTCGGTCAGACATCTTGGCACGGACATCAACTATATAGTTCTAGAGAATCTGTATGCATATCTTCAGGACAAGGTAGAGTTTTATTTTGACACACCTATACAGACAGTGGAAAAGCTGGACGATGGAACATATAGTGTATGCTGCAAGAATGGTACATTTGCTTGTAACAAATGTATCATATCCGTTGGCAGAAGCGGAAGTAAATGGATGGAGACAGTGTGCAAGGATCTTAATGTGCCTACAAAATCTAACAGAGTAGATATAGGAGTCAGAGTAGAGCTTCCTGCAGCCATATTTGCACATTTGACGGATGAGCTCTATGAGAGCAAGATAGTATACAGAACGGAGAAGTATGGAGACAAGGTGCGAACTTTCTGCATGAACCCAAGGGGCGCCGTGGTTACTGAGAATACTAATGGAATCATAACGGTAAATGGCCACAGTTATGAGGATCCTGCAAAACAGACGGATAATACAAACTTTGCGCTACTTGTGGCAAAGCATTTCTCAGAGCCGTTCAAGGACTCCAACGGATACGGCGAGAGCATAGCGAGACTCAGCAACATGCTGGGCGGCGGAGTAATAGTGCAGAGATTTGGCGACCTCATAAGGGGACAGCGCTCCACCCAGAGCAGGATAGAGGAAGCGTTCATCACACCTACGCTCAATGCCACACCGGGAGATCTGAGCCTTGTCCTTCCAAAGAGAATTCTGGATGGAATAATCGAGATGATCTACGCTCTTGATAAGATAGCCCCAGGAACGGCAAATGAAGATACACTGTTGTATGGAGTTGAGGTCAAATTCTACAACATGGAGGTTGAAGTAGATGATAAGCTTGAGACAAGATACAAGGGGCTGTATATCATAGGAGATGGCAGTGGAATAACACACTCCCTTTCACACGCATCTGCAAGCGGTGTATACGTAGCAAGAAATATTGCACATGGCGAATAAAACGAATAGATATTTATATAGAAGAAAGTCATTCAAAACAGAGTATCGTGATAGGGGTTCCAGATACTCTGTTTTTATTTGATAAATGAGTTTCAAGCGAAAATACATTTGTTTGACTGGATGGGAGATGAATGGTAGAGTTGTAAATGGTATGAAAATAGATTTAAAGTCTGCAACAAATATGAAAACAAATTTAACTAAGAAAATTATTAGTGGCATTGTATAGAAGACACTATATGATGGATTATTTTCGAAAGAAGAAAGGAAATAGGAAAATAAGGAAGGATCAGTTATAAATCAGATATGCGCATCTATGGATTCATTCTTTGATACAGAAAAGAAAATAGGTGATTATATCGTTAGGAATCCCAAGAAGGTTGTGGATATGACAGTCGGGGAGTTGGCAAAGGAGTGCGGTGTCAGCGAGGCCTCGGTGTCGAGATTCTGCAAACGAATAGAGCTGAAGGGATTTCACCATCTCAAGATATCGCTGGCGAGAGAACTCGTGGATGCCAAGGATGACGGAGAGATATCTGGACATATATCTGTGGATGATATGGAAGGTTCTCTGAGAGGAATACTGTCGAATAAAATGGAAGAACTGAGACAAACTGTGGCCATGATCGACAGCGAGGAACTGAAAAAGAT
>ULOD01014763.1_pt1 | contig 12511 bp, 9 predicted proteins | sample 1952351 | NCBI WGS metagenome assembly ULOD01 (sample SAMEA4835596, study PRJEB28245) | human gut metagenome | biome: gut microbiome; material: fecal sample | place: Denmark | collected 2008 | reverse complement strand
TTTATTACACTTTTGAAGGTTTGTCAAGTGCTTTTTTTTCCTTTTTTCGAAAAGTTTTTTCTTCACTTTTCTTTCAAGCCGCTTCGTCCAAACAGCTTAGTTATAATAACATCTTAATATCCTGTTGTCAACTACTTTTTCGATATTTTTATAAATCTTTTAATTCTATTGCTTTGGCTGCACCGTTTTCATACATAAACAGGTAATACTTTCTTGTTTTTTCGTAAGTAAACGGCGAAATCTCAAAATATTCTATGGCATATTTTTTCTGAATCTGCCGCCACGTTGCAAAATTATAATCAGGAAGATAACGCTGCACTCTTTCTGCATCACGCCAGAATGCCATGCTTTTTTCATTTAATTCTTCCGAATGCCAGTTTAAAAACTCCGGTTTCCAGTCTGGCTGGAACATCAAAACATCAAAACGCAGCAATTCGCAGATATCTGCCAGCTTTTCTGCATAACATTCAGCGGCAAATTCATACAAAAGCCTGCTTACGCCGCGCACATTATGCCCAAGCGGATATTCTCCGCGTTTTTGCCACCACAAAGCAAACTTTTTATAAAAAGCAAAGGCATTCCCCTCTGCTTCCGTTAAATATTTTAACGTATATACAAATCTTCCGCTGTTATAAGTATGTTCAAAAACATCTTCCAAAACCTTTAAAAACCGTAAAGCGCAATAGGGCATGTATTTAGTCGACAGTATTTCATAAGGCGGCTCATCCATATACCGCAGCTCATGCTCAAGGCGCTGCTTTTCCATTGCCGTACCCGGAAGCACTTTTAAAAATCCCAGCTGCAGCATATCCGGCTGCAGGCCATATACGTCATTAAAAGATTTTTCAAATTCCGCCATTCCCTCGTACGGCAGCCCGGCAATTAAATCAAGATGAAGATGAATATTCCCATAGCTCAGCAATCTTTTTACATTGGCTGTAAGTTTATCCCAATTATCGCGCCTGTTAATGGCTTTAAGAGTTGCTGCATTGGTTGTCTGCACACCTATTTCAAACTGAAAACGTCCTTTGGGAACCGTTTTCAAAAAGTTAAGCACTTTTTCCGTCAGCAAATCGGCCTTTATTTCAAAATGAAAAGTTGCATCGGTTTCTGCCTCTGCCAAATGCTGCATTATCGGCAGATAATAATTTTCGTCAAGATTATACGTGCGGTCTACAAATTTAACCAAAGCCACGCCTGCGGCAATCATCCTGTCCAAATCAGCATAAACTTTGTCAAGGCTTCTTTTGCGCACATTGCGCGACATACCGGATAAACAGTACGAACAGTTAAACGGACATCCGCGCGTGCTTTCGTAATAAATTATTTTTTTACCAGCAATAACATCCGTTAAATCCGGATAAGCAAATTCAAGCACATCCAAATCGGCAACCACGGCCGTGCCGCCGCTGCTGATAGTGCGCCCATCCTTTTTAAAGGCAACATGTGCAGGCGGCTCGCTGTTTTGCCGCAAGGCGTTTATAAGGCTCACAAAAACTTCTTCACCCTCGCCCATTACAATATAATCAATCTGCGGACATTCGTTAAAAATGCGTTCCGGCTCAAACGAAACTTCCGGCCCGCCGGCAATTATTTTAAGCTGCGGCATTACTTTGCGCAAAAGCCTGATAAGACTGTAAACATAATTTTTATTCCAGATATGCACCGAAAGCCCTACGACATCGGGCTCTTTTCCGGTTATTTCAGCCAGCACTGCCAGCAGCGGCGTCTGCACGGTATCTTCAATAAGTTCCGTTTCAATTCCTTTAGCCTTTGCATATGCCCGAATGCTGTGCAGCCCCAATGCTGTATGTATGTATTTGCTTCCGATTGCCGTCAAAATTATTTTCATGTTTACCGCCTCTAACTTAAATATATCGTCATGTGCTATAATAATAGAGTATTGAAATTTTTGCAAGGAGTGATTAAAAATATGACGCAAAATATTCCCGCGCACGGCAGCAATATTGCCAGAAAAGATATAAATGAAATTTACAAATGGAAAATTGATGATTTATATGCAGACAAAGAAAGCTGGCAGGCTGCCGCCCAAAATTTAAAAGCAGAACTCAGCCGTTTTGAAGAATTTAAAGGTCGCCTTGGTAATGCGGAAATTTTATTGCAGGCACTGCAAAATCAGGCCAAACTTTCGGAAGAAATTTCTAGAATTTATGCCTATGCACGCTTACAGCTTGATGCCGACAATACCGACCCGGCTTTACAGGCCATGTCCGGCGAAGCCGAAAGCCTGCTGGCTGATTTTAATAACGCGGTATCGTTTGTTGAACCGGAAATAATTTCACTGTCCAAAGATTATTTAGAGTCCTGCCTGGCAGAGCCTCCTTTTAACGAATTTAAGTTTTATCTTGCCAACCTGCTGCGCCTTGCTCCGCATGTGCTGCCGCAGGAGCAGGAAGCGCTGCTTTCGCAGGCTAGCCTTGCCATGTCGTCGCCCGCTGCTATCTTCCGCAGCCTTGTCAGCGCCGATATGGAATTTCCACCCATTACCGACGGCAAAAGCAATACAGCCAATGTAAGCGAAGGCAATTATTTGCTGAACATGACCAGCGCCGACCGTACATTGCGCAAAAATTCCTTCCGCACGCTTATGGGCACTTACCATAACTACCACAACACGCTTGCCAACACTTTAACTGGACAGTGCCGCGTAAGCCGTTTTTATGCCACTGCCCACAAATATGAAGATACTTTAACGGCAAGCCTTGCCGAAGATAATATTCCGACGGAACTTTACCACAAATTAATTGAAACAGTACATAATAATTTAGAACCCCTGCACGAATATATTGCCATAAAAAAAGCTGCCTTGAAGTTGGATGAGCTTCACCCATACGACTTATACATGCCGCTTTCATCTGCCGGAGAAAGTTTTGCCTGCACATTTGAAGAAGCCTGCGGCCGTGTTGTCGAAGCACTCGCTCCGCTTGGCGAAGATTACATCAGCACTTTAAAACATGCTTTTAAAAGCCGCTGGATTGACATTTACGAAAACAAAGGCAAACGCAGCGGTGCTTATTCCTGGGGTATTTACGGCGTACATCCTTATGTTCTGTTAAATTATCAGCCGCGCTACAACAGCATTTCCACTATCGCGCACGAAATGGGCCACGCCATGCACAGCTACCTTGCCAACCAGGCGCAAACCTATACCAACAGTGACTATTCCATTTTCTGTGCCGAAGTTGCCAGCACAACAAACGAAATTTTACTTTTGGAACACACACTTGCCAACGCTACCCCTGAGCAAAAAATTTATCTTATCAACCAGTTTCTGGAAGCAGTGCGCACCACGGTTTACCGCCAGGTACAATTTGCCGAATTTGAACTCTACACTCACGGAGAAATTAATGCCGGGCGCAGCCTGCAGGCAGAAAACCTTGAATACTACTGGCTGGAAAGCAACAAAACCTATTACGGCCCGGCTCTTACCGCCGATAAAGAACTTGCCAGCGAATGGTCGCGCATTCCGCATTTTTACACGCCGTTTTACGTTTATAAATACGCAACAGGTTACAGCGCCGCAACCGCTTTCGCCGAAGCAATACTCAGCGGCAAAGAAAACGCCGTTGAAAAATACCTCGGTTTCTTAAAAGCAGGCGGCAGCGATTATTCGCTGAACATTTTAAAAAATGCTGGTGTAGATTTAACCACGCCGCAGCCAGTTGCCGTAACCCTGCAAAAATTTGCGCAAAAAGTACAGGAATTAAAAACGCTTTTAAAATTATAATCATTATACAGCAAAAGAGACGGTTCATAACGAACCGCCTCTTTTTTTATTTAAGCCTGAATTATAATTTTTGTTTTAATTCTTCAACTTTAGCTTTCTGCCCTGCAATAATTTCATCGCCGCGCACAAACTGTTTGTCGTTTTCTGTAAATGCCGGGCCGCCGTAAGAAGTACGTGCAGCCACGCAGTTTTCCGGTTTTAATGCGTCAAGCAAATCTGCTTCAAACAAATCGCTGAACTTTTTATATTCATCAAGCGAAATTTCCGGCAGGAACTTGCCTTCGGTAATGGCATAAGCCACGCATTTGCCGACAACTTCGTGTGCCATGCGGAAAGGCAGGCCTTTGCGCACAAGGTAATCTGCCAAATCGGTTGCATTGGAAAAATCCTTGCTTACGGCTTCACGCATTCTGTCCACATTAACGGTCATGGTTTTAACCATGTCGCTGTAAACGGCAAGCGTAAATTTCAGCGTGTCAATGGCGTCAAAGAAGCCTTCCTTATCTTCCTGCAAATCTTTGTTGTAGGTTAAAGGCAGGCCTTTGGCCGTAGTAAGCATTGCCATTAAATGCCCGTAAACACGGCCGGTTTTGCCGCGCACAAGTTCGGAAATATCCGGGTTTTTCTTCTGCGGCATCATGGAAGAACCTGTTGCAAAAGCATCGTCAAGTTCAATAAAGCCAAATTCCGTGCTGCTCCACAGGCAGAATTCCTCGCTCAAACGGCTCATATGCATCATCAACGTCGAAGCAAAGCTTAAAAATTCAATAATATAATCCCTGTCGCTTACCGCATCCATACTGTTGGCATAAACACTGCCGAAATTCAGCTGTTCTGCCACAAAGAAACGGTCAATCGGGAAAGTTGTGCCTGCAATGGCGCCGGCGCCGAGCGGCATAATGTCCGCACCTTCCCATACGCCCAGCAGGCGGCGGAAATCGCGCTGCAGCATATTAAAATATGCCAGCAGATGATGTGCAAAAGTAATCGGCTGCGCACGCTGTAAATGCGTGTATCCGGGCATTAAGGTTTTATCGTGCTTTTTAGCAACGCTTAAAAGTGCTTCTTCAAACTGCACCAAAAGTTCTGCAATTTCCACAACTTCGCGTTTCATATACATGTGCATATCAAGCGCAACCTGGTCATTGCGGCTGCGTGCAGTGTGCAGCCTTGCACCGGCAGCACCAATACGTTCTGTAAGGCGTGCTTCAATATTCATATGAATATCTTCCAGTGCAATATCAAATTCAAAATTGCCTGCTTCAATATCTTTTAAAATATCTTTTAAGCCTGCAACAATTTTTTCTGCATCTTCTTCCGGAATGATTCCGCATTTGGCCAGCATTGTAGCATGAGCAATACTGCCGCGGATGTCCTCATGGTACAAGCGTTTATCAAACTCAATGGACGCATTGAATGCGTCCACGAGTTCATTGGTATTTTTGCTGAATCTTCCGCCCCAGAGTTTAGCCATTATTTCAGTTTGCCCTGTTTCATCAATGCACGTACGGTCAGCGGCAGGCCGAACAGTGTGATGAAGCCGGTAGCGTCAGCCTGGTTGTAAACTTCGTCGGCGCCGAAGGTTACATATTCCTTGCTATACAGGGAATACGGAGATTTAGTACCGGCGCTCATGATATTGCCTTTGTAAAGTTTCAGGCGAACGGTGCCGGTAACGGTTTTCTGGGTTTCGTCAACAAATGCTGCCAGTGCTTCACGCAGCGGGCTGAACCACATGCCGTCGTAAACCAGCTCTGCATATTTAATGGCAATCATTTCTTTGTAGTGCATGGTTGCGCGGTCAAGGCACAATCTTTCAAGTTCTTTATGTGCGTAAACAATAATTGCGCCGCCCGGGTTTTCATATACGCCGCGGGATTTCATGCCTACGAGGCGGTTTTCAACCATGTCGCAGATGCCAACGCCGTTGCGGATGCCGATTTCGTTTAACTTTTCAAGCAGTGCTGCCGGAGAAAGTTTTTCGCCGTTAACGGCAACAGGCACACCTGCTTCAAATTCCAGTTCAACATATTCGTCTTTATCGGGAGCTTTTTCCGGAGTGCTGGTAACGATAAAGAGTTCGTCTTTCGGAGCATTCCAGGGGTCCTCAAGGTCGGAGCCTTCATGGCTTAAATGCCACATGTTGCGGTCCATGGAATAATCGTGGTCTTTGGTTACAGGCACCGGAATGTTATGTGCTGCTGCAAAGTCGATAGCGTCTTCGCGGGAACGGATGTTCCATTCACGCCAGGGCACAATAACTGCCAGCTGCGGAGCAAGAGCTTTAACGCCGAGTTCAAAACGAACCTGGTCGTTGCCTTTGCCGGTAGCGCCGTGGGCAACAGCGTCAGCGCCTTCTTTCAGTGCAATTTCAACCAGTTTTTTGGCAATCAGAGGACGCGCAAAAGAAGTGCCGAGCAGATATTTCTGTTCATAAATGGCACCTGCTTTAACAACAGGCCATACATAATCGGAAACGAATTCTTCTTTTAAATCAAGAATATAGCATTTGCTTGCGCCGGATTTTAAAGCCTTGTCATGAACGATATTCAGTTCGTCGCCCTGGCCAAGGTCTGCGGTGCAGGCAATAACTTCGCAGTTATTGTAGTTTTCTTTAAGCCAGGGAATAATAACGGAAGTATCAAGGCCGCCGGAATAAGCGAGCACTACTTTTTTAATTTTGCTTTTGTCAATTTTCATTAAAGTACAGCCTCCTGTTGTTTGCATAATATACAGCTTTTATGTATAAAAATATATAACGAATATGATTATACCACAAATTTTAAAAATTTCCAGTATTTTTATAAATATTTTGTGTATTTTTATTAGATGATATCATCAGTCATCAAAAGTGCCATAATGGCTTTCTGCACATGCAGGCGGTTTTCTGCCTGGTCAAACACTTTGGACTGCGGCCCTTCCAGCACTTCCTCGGTAATTTCCTCGCCGCGGTGTGCAGGCAGGCAGTGCAGAACCATAGCGTCCGGGCGTGCCACGCTCAGCAGTTCTTTGTTAATCTGGTAATCGCCAAGTGCTTCCTGACGGATGCTTTGTTCGGCTTCCTGTCCCATACTTGCCCAAACATCTGTGTATAAAACGTCTGCGCCTTTGGCAGCACGGAACAAATCTTCATCAACTTCAATGGTGCAGCCGGTAAGTGCGGCATCTTCCTGCGCAGTTCTTACAATTTCCGGGTCAGGCTGGTAGCCTTTCGGAGATGCGCAAACCATATTCATGCCTACTTTGGCGCAGGCATACATCAGCGAATGTGCCATATTGTTGCCGTCGCCAACATAAACCAGCTTGCGTCCTTTTAATATTTCCTTATGTTCCATAATGGTAAACATATCGGTCAAGGCCTGACAGGGATGCAGCAAATCGGTCAATCCGTTAATAACCGGAACTGTAGCGTATTTGGCAAGTTCAATAACGGAATCATGCGAAAATGTACGAATCATAATGCCGTCAACAAAACGGGAAAGCACCCTTGCCGTATCGCGCACCGGCTCACCGCGGCCAATCTGCGAAGCGGAATCATTAAGATAAATAGGATGTCCGCCAAGCTGATAGAAACCGGTTTCAAAAGAAACTCTTGTTCTTGTAGAGGCTTTGGAAAAAATCATGGCCAGAGTTTTGCCTTCCAGATATCTGTGCGGTTCTCCTCTTTTTTGTTTGCGTTTTAATTTTTTGGCAACGTCCAAAATTGTGGCTACTTCACCAACAGACAAATCATGAATAGAAATTAAATCTTTGTTTCTTAAACCCATTTTATACCCTCACCAACCGATTAAAATTCTGCCAGGGCTGCGTCAAGAGCAGCAACAGCCGTGTCTATTTCTTTTTCCGTTACAATAAGCGGAGGAACAAGGCGTATTACATTGCCGGCAGTGCAGTTAACGATAACATGGTCTTTAAGGCAGTGTTCCACAACTGCTCCGCCCGGTTTGCAGAGTTCCATGCCCAAAATCAGGCCGCGCCCGCGCACTTCAGTAACTTTTTCCGGGTATTTTGCCTTAAGCTCCTGCAATTTGCCCATAAAGTATTTGCCTTTTTCTGCCGCAGCTTCAACAAGCCCTTCTTCCTTAATGGTTGTAAGAGCCGCTTCAATAGCCGCGCAGGCCAGCGCATTACCGCCGAAGGTTCCGCCATGGTCGCCCGGTTTAAATACATGAGCCAGTTTTTCGTCAACGCAGAAGCCGCCTGTCGGGAAGCCGCCGCCAATGCCTTTGGCAAAGGTAAGCACATCCGGTTTAATGCCGGTGTGCATATAGGCAAACCACTGGCCGGTTCTGCCAACGCCAGACTGAATTTCGTCAAAAATCAGCAGTGCGTCATATTTATCGCACAAAGCGCGCGCGCCCTGCAAATATTCGTCACTTGGCACATGCACACCGCCTTCGCCCTGAATAGGCTCCAGCATTACGCAGCATACATCTTCGTCCATTGCTTCCTTTAGCGCTTCAAGGTCGCCGTAAGGAACATAATCAAAACCTGCTGGCAGCGGCTCATAACCCTGCTGGTATTTAGGCTGGCCTGTTGCGGTTACAGTCATCATTGTACGCCCATGGAAGGAATGAACTGCTGTAATAATACGGTACTTGCCTTCACCTTTGCTGTGGCCGTATTTGCGCGCCAGCTTAATTGCGCCTTCGTTGGCTTCCGCACCGCAGTTGGCTAAAAACACACGGTCAAAACCGGTTGCTTCGCTGATAAGTTTAACTGCACGTGCCTGCACATCCGTATAAAATACGTTGGAGCAGTGCATAATTTTACCGGCCTGTTCGCTGATTGCCTTAACGAGCGCCGGATGGGCATAGCCCAAAGAATTAACGGCAATACCTGCCAAAAAGTCGAGATAGCCTTCGCCGTCAGCGTCATAAACCATGCAGCCCTTGCCATGGGTAAGTGCCAGCGGATAACGGCCGAATACCGGAAGGTAATATTTATCTGTCTGTTCTCTGATTTCTATATTATTCACCTTTTTGCCCCCTCAGAAAAAATTATAAAGTTTTTACAACCTCGGTGCCTACGCCTTCATCACTGAATACTTCCATCAAAATGCTGTGTTCGGCACGGCCGTCAATAATCTGTGCTTTCTTGGCGCCGCCGCTGAGTGCGGTAATGCAGGCTTTAACTTTTGGAATCATGCCGCCGTCGATATTGCCTTTAATGATAAGTTCCTGTGCTTTTTCAAAAGTCATAGTGGAAAGGAAAGTGCTTTCATCGCGGTAATCGGCATAAATACCTTTTACGTCGGTAAGTACCAGAAGTTTTTCTGCTTTTAATGCACCTGCAATTTCACCTGCAACACTGTCTGCATTGATGTTGTAGGTTTCGCCGGTTGCGCCAACGCCGGTCGGTGCAATAACGGGAATAAAGTCGTTATCCAGAAGTACGTTTAAAAGTTCGGTGTTAATGTGTTCAACAGTGCCTACATAACCAATGTCAACCAGGTTTACTTCACCGTTTTCATAAACATCGGCAAGGTGTTTTCTTGCCTGAATGAGATTGTCGTCTTTGCCGTTAAGGCCTACTGCTTTTCCTCCCAAACGGTTCAAACGACCAACAAGGTCGGTATTAATTTTGCCAACCAGTGCCATTTCCGTAATGCCTACCGATTCTTCATCAGTTACACGCAGGCCGCCTACAAACTGGGTCTTTTTACCGGCCTTAACCATTTGTGCAGTAATTTCCGGGCCGCCGCCGTGAACAACAATCGGGCGCAGGCCTGCACATTTCAGGAAAATAATATCCTGCAGCACTTTATTTTTAATTTCATCATTCAGCATAGCATTGCCGCCATATTTTACAACAACGGTCTTGCCTTTAAAATCTCTCAGGTACGGAAGTGCTTCCACCAAAATTTTAATTTCTTCGTTACGTAACATTGATTATTCCTCCTGTAATCCGGCAAAAGCCGTTAATAAAATGTTGTTTAATATCAGGTGTGGTATTCACCGTTTATTTTAACATATTCATAGCTGAAATCACATGTCCAGACGGTAGCTTCTTCTTGGCCTGCGCCAAGGTCTATTTTCATGCTGATGTCGTGCTGTTCCATAATGTCTTTCAGGCTTTCAAGCGGAACATTGCAGTTCATGCCGTTTTCCACGAGCCTTACGCCGCCGATTTCAAGGTTTACCTTATCCGGCTCCATCTGCGCGCCGCTGTAACCGGCTGCACAAACAATGCGACCCCAGTTGGGGTCTTTGCCAAAGAATGCCGTTTTTACAAGCGGGGATTTGGCAATGGCCATAGCAGCAGTTTTTGCTTCTGCCCAGGTTGCGGCACCGGCAACATTCACTTCCAAAAATTTGGTAGCGCCTTCGCCGTCGCGCGCAATCATTTTGGCAAGGTCCTGCGCACATGCCAGCAAGGCTTCAAAAAACGCCGGATAATCCGGATGTTCTTCGCTTACAATAATTTCGTTTTCGGCAAGGCCATTAGCCAGTACAATCATGCTGTCATTGGTGCTGGTATCGCCGTCAACAACAACCATATTAAAGGATTTATCGGCAGCAGCCTTAACCGCACGTTTTAAAACATCCGGCGCAACGGCAGCATCGGTAGTTAAAAAGGTAAGCATGGTTGCCATATTGGGGTGAATCATGCCCGCGCCTTTGGCTATACCGGCAATTTTAACGGTTTTTCCGCCTAATTCAAACTCATAAGCCGCATGCTTGATAAAAGTATCCGTTGTCTGAATTGCCATAGCGCAGCTTTCGCCGCCGGTTTCGTCCATAGCGTCAACAGCGTCGGCAATGCCTTTTGCCAGTTTATCCATCGGCATAAAATGCCCGATAACGCCGGTGCTGCAAACATAAACAGCATCGTTTTCAACGCCTAAAAGTTCTGCCGTCTGTGCCTGCATTGCTTCGGCATCTTTTAAGCCCTGTTCGCCGGTGCAGGCGTTAGCACAGCCGCTGTTTACCACAATAGCCTGCGCATAAGATTTTGCAGCAACTTTGCGGCTTACCAATACAGGTGCCGCGCACATTTTATTCTGCGTAAACACGGCACCAGTTGCCGCCGGCACTGTGCTGTAAATAACGGCTACATCATGGTTGCCGCTGGCTTTAATACCGGCTTTAACACCGGCTGCCAAAAAGCCCTGCGGCGTTGTAACCCAACCGTCAATCTTTTTCATTAGCCAACCTCCTTAAGGATATACGGGCAGCTGACGCAGCCCTGTTGTTTCATCAATGCCAAACATTACATTCATATTCTGTACGGCCTGCCCGGCAGCACCTTTTACAAGGTTATCGAGCGCACTCATTACAATCACTCTGCCGGTGCGCGCATCCGTCTGCCAACCTATATCGACATAATTGGAAGCCCTGATATTTTTAATTTCAGGACATGCTCCTTTGCCTAAAAGGCGGATAAAAAATTCGCCGCCGTACATTTCTTTAAAAGCATTTTCAATATCGGCATCCGTAACGCCCGGTTTAAGCATAGCATAGCAGGTTGCCAAAATGCCGCGGTCAACCGGCAGAAGGTGCGGAGTAAACTGAATTACAACATCCTCACCTGCAAATTCAGAATAAATCTGCTCAATCTCAGGCGTATGCCTGTGCGTTGCCACGCCGTAAGCGTGGAAATTTTCGTTGACAGAACAGTACAGGCTGCCAAGTTTAAGCCCGCGCCCGGCGCCTGTTGTGCCGGACTTGGCATCAACAACAATGCCATTTGTTTCAATTAAACCTGCTTTCAGCAGCGGCACCAGAGCCAGAATGCTGCAGGTTGTATAACATCCGGGATTTGCCACCAGTTCAGCACCGGCAACATCTTTGCGGTACAATTCCGTTAACCCGTAAACAGCTTTTGCTTCAGGGTCAGCATGCGGAACTTTATACCATTTTTCAAACACCTTTACATCCCTGAAACGGTAATCACCGCCAAGGTCAATTATTTTAACGCCGCTGCCGCGCAGCATTTTGCCAATCTTCATGGCATGCCCGTGCGGAAGCGCGATAAATATTACATCACTGCCTTTTGCAATTTTTTCCAGCTCATTCATGGAAATAAGCTGTTTGTCTATTCTTCCGCGCAAATGCGGATACATTGCGGCTATATCTTCACCGGTACTACTTTCAGAAGTAATATAAGCCAGTTCTGCCTGCGGATGCCCGTCCAGAAGCCTTAAAAGCTCAGCACCTGCAAACCCGGTTGCACCGATAACACTTGCTCTCATACCGAACCTCCCTTGAATTTATGATTTTATAATTATACAACTATTATGTATAATTAATCAATAGTATTTTTAAATTTTTTCGCAGCTGTTTCCAGCTTTTGCAAAAAGAAAACACTATGCCATTATTATGTATATTGTACTACTTTAGTATCCCTTTTTCAAAATTTTTTCGGTAAAAAATAAAAATAAAATTTAAATTTTACCTTGGCGCAATTTTTGGTACAATATTATATAAGAAAACAGGTGAGGTAATTATGGGAAAAATCATTAAACTATTAATTATACTGGCAGCTGTAACAGGCCTTTTTATGTACTACCCCAATATAGCAGGCTACGAAACAGACCCGCAGCCGGCGCAGCAGGCAGCAACAACGCAGATGCAGGAACAGGCAAACCCTGTCAGCGAATATCAGCAGACAGAAAGCACGCTGATGACAATTTTGCCCTATCTGCCTGATCGTGACGCCTGGCCGGACCCGCTGCAAAAAATGTTTATGCTCTTTACTATTGAAAACACGGTTAAGGAACGTACTGCCGGTATGGAATGGACGGCACTGCCCGATATACCG
>ULOD01020333.1_pt1 | contig 12517 bp, 15 predicted proteins | sample 1952351 | NCBI WGS metagenome assembly ULOD01 (sample SAMEA4835596, study PRJEB28245) | human gut metagenome | biome: gut microbiome; material: fecal sample | place: Denmark | collected 2008 | reverse complement strand
ATATCCCCCTACGACATTTTTCGACAATTTGCTTTCCCACTTTAGCGTGGTAAAGTGTTAAAGTGTTAAAGTGGTAAAGTGTTAAAGTGTTAAAGTGGTAAAGTGGTAAAGTGGTAACGCGTTGATGTGGTAAAGTGGTAACGTGGTGCAGTTGTAATGAGGGGATGCGGTAAAGTGATGATGTGGGGCAAGTTGGAAGGGAGTTGACTTTATTGCATTAAAGTGCTATAGTGATAATACAATAAATTAAGAAAGAAGGTAATTATATGTTACAAGAAGTTACTACAACAATTACAAATGTGGGATTCCCGATTGCGTGTTGTATTTTTTTAGCATTATACATTCGGGAAAGTCAAAAGCAACACAAAGAAGAAGTCAACGCATTAACTAACAAGTTAAACGAACAAACTCTAACAGTTCAAAAGTTAGTTGATAAAATTGACGAATTATTAAGGGGGCTTACAAATGAAAATAAGTGAAAAAGGAATTGAATTAATTATTAATTTTGAGGGGTTTTCCAAGCACGCTTGCAAATGCGTTCAAACAGAAAAGTATTATACTATCGGCTATGGGCATTATGGAAAAGACGTTGCTAGCGATGCTACAATAACAAAGAAAGAAGCTATTGCATTACTCAAAAAAGATTTAATATCGTTTGAGAAAAAAGTTGATAAATATAATCACATTTATCACTTTTCACAAAATGAATTCGACGCGCTAGTATCATTTTGCTACAATGTCGGAAATATTGACAAATTAACTGTAAACGGGCGTAGAACAAAATCTGAAATTGCCGACGCGATGTTGCGATATACGCATAGTGGCGGAAAAGAACTGCGCGGACTTGTTCGACGTCGAACAATGGAACGTGAGTTATTCTTATCAGATAGTGGTGCAATATACTATTCAAAGTATGTTGGAACGGATAAAAATATTGATGTAATTTTCCGTAAAATCGGTGTCGAATCAAAATATATTGGTTCATATTCCGCGCGTAAACATATTGCTAATGTAAATGGAATTAGTTATTATAGCGGTACATATAATGAAAATACAACTTTGATTTTACTGGCAAAACAGGGTAAATTAAAGAGGGCATAAGCCCTCTTTAATCATGCAAAAAATCCTGTTGATAAAATATTTACAATTTCTTCTTTCTCTTCATCGGTCGCACTAATTCCGCTTATATCAACATTACCATCACAAACAGTATATCCCTTTAAACTTCCTATAGTTTTAGACAGACAACACATACGTCCGCGCGTGTGATTAAATGCCTTTAGTGGTTGATATTGTGGGCGGTCAATAACCACATAGCAAGTTCTGTTAGTCGATGCCACGCAAGAAGGACTTGGATTTCCTGTTCCGCTATAATGATATTGTGAAGTTGCCGCGCCGATTATTGAATTAACTGCGCCGGTTACGTTTCCACTCATAGCACTACTTACAACACCTACACCAGCATTGATATATGCACTTTCTACTTGCGCCCGATTGCTTGCGGTTATTGAAATATCTACTCCGATATTTCCTGTGAATTCATATAATCTAATTTTTCCGACATATATTTGTGCAAGGCAACCGCCTGTGATAACGTCTAGCGTGTACTCAATTCGTAATGTTTTACCCATTATCAAAGACGCATCTAATTCCTTAAACCCGATATAAGGAAGGTAGATTATCACATTTGTATATGGTGCATAGTCCAAAAAATTATGATAATGTTCAGCGATAGCTACCGAACCGATTGTTTGTTTGCTGAAATTCTGACTAATTTTTTCCCCATTAACACCCGTCTTTACATTTCCTAAAGTTATTTCTTGCGTAGTTCCGCTGATTGCATATGGTATTGCTTTACACGATATAATATTCTCAATAGGGTTATTATTAATCAATGAAAATTCATCGAAAATTGATGAACCCCATAAAAATTGACCTAGTTGCACAAGACGTTCTTTAGTCATGTGAAAAGTTGATGTTAATACACCTATTCCGCTAGATAATACATGAGTGTCGTCGTCGTCATCGTCTTTATCTTTGTTATCGTCGTACCCTTTGTCATCGTCTTTTGTATATCCGTCACTACCATCCGTGCCATCATGCGCGGTAAAAGTACTCCCATCTCCACTATCAGTTTTTACAAACCAAGTAGAATGGTCTCCCACTTTACAAAATCCGATATTGCCATACATATGCCCGTTTGTTTCGTTTGGATAAAGTTCGCAATACATATATGCACTCGTGCCTTTTGGCACAACTGTAGTTGTCTCAAAATATTCAAATTGCACTATAATAGTAACAGTGCTTTTCATTGCTCCCCCCATGTCTCCCCATACTGCTTCGTGAATGTCGTGATAGTTTAACTTTACGGATTTATCGTTATAGTCATAATATTTAGTATCTTTTACAATATAGGTATTTGCTATTGTATCATCTTGTGCACAAAATAGCACTTTTACTTTTGATGTATCGCTTTTAGGAACATCCGCACAATTCCATGTTAATTTATATAATGGGTTTTTTGTGCCGTCAATGTATAAATCCCATTTAGTAGGATATGACGGTGGATTTATACGACCACTATCATCTCCATTTCGACGATATTCATTTATAGATGTGGTATCTTTAATATTGAATACTGGAATTGATGATTTGAAATTTGCGGGTTTAACCGCCCATGATATACCACCACAACCTTTATTTTGGTGGCTATTGCCCTTCTTGTCAGTAACTGTCAAATCCCAACAACCGCCAGTGTCTTTATTAGTATTAGTATTAAAACCCACTAAGTCGTAAACGTACTCTCCCACATCTTTTCTCGATTCGGTATCTGCGGTTATATAACATGCACCACCATTAGCACCACTCATAGTACCTACAGTACTATAGTCGTCATCGTGGTACGCAACAGTACCCGCAAAACACCATGTTTTTAAATCACTCATTGTTAAGCACCCCCATTATTTACTGTTAAATAGTAATTAGTATCACTACCGCCAACCGTTCCGATGTTCTTTTTTTCACGAAAACGATTGACACGCACTAACGCTTCTTTGTCCTCGTAGTATGGAGAATATACATTCTCTTGACGTAAAATTAGTGTACTAATACTGCGAATTTGTGAAGCATAAGTTTTTAACACGTCTACGTGCATAGAAATTTCTAATTGACTTGCGGTTGTTTCAATAATATCATTGATAAAGTAATATCTACCAAAGTCGCTAATATAAGCATAGTTGCACTTTCTAATGCTACTAGCGGACATTTTTCCGATAATAACAGTAGGATTGATAATGCTTGTGCCTTCTTTAATCTTGCAAGTGACTTTTTTTACTACACTGGCAGACTTACTCAAATATCGTTTATCCGCGCTAGTGTTCATTAATTCTAAAGTCATGTTCTCGCTCCTTCCTTTGTGTTCGATGTCGAACTAATAAATGCAAATACATATTGATTTGATAATGTCATGCGCTACAATGCCAATAAAGTTAAACATTGCAATATCACGTTCAGATTCTAACATCTGCTGACTTGTAGTGACTCCGACATTACCCGACCTCTTGAATTTATGCGTTGTAGTTCCTCGCGACTCATCCGTGTATAAATTACTACGCGAACTAATATCATGTGACATCCCATGCTGAAAAGCATCGGTTGTGTTAGTTGTGTATGAATTTTCACGCGCTCCCCCTGTTGTAGCACCTCTTTGTGTAGTGGTATCTGTATGAGGGGATACTGTTGTTTCGGTGTCAGTAACATTTCTTCTGTCTTTGAATGTATCAGTGTTTAGTTCCTGTTCCGAGTACGTGTCAGAATCAAACGGTGCAACTTTTCTTTCGTGTGTTTCCGAACCAGTATCAGTGACTACATTGTTGGTAGTTGTTGTTAGTTTTGCACTATCGCTAGTGGTGGTGCTAGTGCTTGCATTTTCATATGCTCCGATTTTTTCCGTTTTAGAATCGGTAATAGTAGTTGTATCTGTTCCGCTTGTGGTGTCTGAATACGCGCCTAAATCGTCTGTCTTTGTTCCGCTTGCGGTTGTGGTGTCTGTTCCTTCTTCTGTCATGGAATAGTTTTCAATAGGGTTATATTGTAATAACGTGGTGTCGTATAATTTTGAATATTTATACTTGCGCACGTTTATTAAATTAGTAACCCTTTTTCTAATAACGTCTGCATCGGTTTTCAATGCGTCCTCAATTAGAGGGCGTATTTGTAATGAACCATGATTAAAATCACACCACTGATTTAGCATATCTACAAAATTAGAATCATTGAATGGTGCATAATCAATAGTGTTGAAAAACGGCACTTCGTTATCTTCGATGTATTTACTCAATGTCAGCATCTTTTTCACTCCTTTCCGACGATAGCAAGCTGAATTCCTTAGATAATTTTACGGACGTATTAAGACCAAAAAGTTTATTAATGTCCTCGCTTGCTTTTTCGCGTTGGTGTAACATATCACTAATATTGAAAAGTAACATTTGATTATCGCTAGATACTTCGGATTCAATCATTCGTTCTTTTTTATCCCTAGTAAATCGTACACCAATATCGGTATAGAACATTCGCAAAAGTTCATTTCTTGCATCAATGCAATCCATAACGCCAAGCGAGCCCGACATTGTAGGCGCGATATTTTTTGCGTCCGTAAATCCGTCATCAATCAGTGCATCGGTGTCCCCTTCGTAGAATTTCTTATACATAGTGCGAAAAGTATCAGCCATGTTTTCATCATCCGAAACGATGATATTCTTCATTCGTAAATTTACAAGTGCCATTTTTAACGATACATCACAATGTGCAAGTAAACAAGCGTATCTAAATACCAATGGATAAATTGAATTCCGTAAAGCGGTGTTCTGAACAATAATACAATCTTTTCCTATTGTGGCACGTCCACCGCGTGCGGTCGGTGCTGAATATGTAAAGTTCGTGAAAATATCGAAATATTGCGTTACACCCGACAAACCGCCACTAGCAACCATAAGACCTTTAAGTTCGTCTTTGACGAATCCGCAATATCCGTCAATTAGTGTTCGCACTTCTAGTTCACGTTGTGGAAAAGGAAGCCCTTCCCATTCAAAAATTCGCACTGTTTTTTCAAGTAAAATATTACACCAGTATTTAACACTGGCGGATAATTTTAGTTCATTTTCTTCCTTGTGTTCGTCCGTGAACAACGAAAGACTATAATCATCTAAATACATAGAATAATCTCCCTTCTATTAAATATAAGGGGCTTGCGCCCCTTATATATTATTTAGTGTTCGACATCGAACTATACGTTTTCAAGATAGAATACAATTCCATTCTCACTCATATCGTTGAAATAGCCGATGTTCGCTTTGTTATAGTAGTTTGTATACTCGTCGTGGTTGTTTCGCTCCGAAGTGCTTCGACGTTCATTCAGTGTGACTCCCATTGCTTCATAGTCGTAAATTACACCGATAATGCCCTTTTTTGAAATTGTATTGGTTTTATCAAGCTTGATATTGATTGCCGAAGTATCGTCAAAGTCGAAAGACTCCCCAGCCCCTTGCCAATATGCAACACTGTCATACATCGGAAGTTTAACGAGTTCATCATGGAATGTATTCGCTCCAAGGAATGTGTCACAAGCACTTGTAAAGTCTTGTAAAAGATTAACAACTAACTTGTCTTTCGGTGTGTGTCGCTTGTACCCCTCTTCATTGAAAAGCGTACTCATTTTAGACATTCTCTTTACCCATAAATTGATGGAACGGCTAGCCCATGCTAAAAACTCGGCGTTCATTAAAGCACTGTCAACCGTCAATCCTGCGTTTGTGAGTGTGTTGTACTCGTGTAAAAGGTTAATTGCTCCGCAAGGCTTACCGCCCTTGATTTTACGTGCGATAAATGATGCGCGTGTTAAGTTCGCGTTGTTCTCGAGTGCCAACGTCATCATGTTATCCATAGCGGTAAAAATCGCATCAATAAATGTTGCCATTGATGTTTCATTTGTAAACGCGGTGCGGAACATGAAGTCCGGAATTGTTACATCAACTTCCCAAGTTGTAATTCCATTGAATAATTTCTGCTTCGCGGTCGGCTTTATAACTGGTGCAAACTTCGGGGAGTAATCACTTTTTCCAATCTCCCAAGCATCATTTTTCTTTGCTTCCGGTAAATCGACGTAAATTTTCTGAACAATGCATCCGAATTCAAACGGATGTCTTACCATTCCTTCACTGTCTGACTCGTACTGTCTTACGCTGAATACAGTACGCGCGATACGGTCAACTAATGTATTCAAAAAGTTTTCGGTGTCGGTGTTACTTGCTAATACGCTATCCCCTAAAGCAATTAAAGATGATACGTCTTTAACTGTGATAGCCTGTTCTCCCATTGATTCTTTAGCTGTCTGATTGACTAAATCATAAATCTGACTTACTTTTGACATAATTATTCTTCCTCACTTTCTTCTTGTGGATTTTCAATTTGTGCGTCTTTGCCTAAATTGTTTAGTGCATTTTTTACATCCGTGTTAGACTCTGCGATACTGTTCGCGAACTCTTTTAATGTGGCGTTGATGCCTTCAAGTAAAGAATTGTCGCTAGATTCTTTTAAATCTTCTGCGGTGTTCGGTGTCGAACATGGGCATAATAAATCAATACTTCGCATTTAGAACTTCCCCCTTTCTTTTTTTACTTGCCAAAATTCAGTGCCTGTTAAATTGGAACTAAAAAACACTTTACGTTGCGCTAACAATTCTATTATTATAGTATCATAGCGCGTTTTTTCTGTCAAATAATATGTGGCATATTTTGACGTTGTGAATTCGTCTGTTACTACTCGTTTAATACGTTGCGGTACTTCCGACGGTGCGTCCGATACATACAAGAATCTTTCTTTGTTGTCGCAAATCAAATCAATCCGAAAAGCAAACTGATTATATTTGTAGTAAATCGAATACTTAATATTATACGTGTTAATCGGACGCGGTAAATGTGGGAATTCTGACGTAGACCATGTTCCCGATGTTATCATTTCCGACTTTTTACCGAAGAACATTTGACTATTCTTTCCACTATTAGCACAATACTCAACTGCAATCACAATCTCAATAGGTTGCCCTTCTTCATCAATTTGATTCGTTGAATGGGTATATATGTCAATAGTTCCTTGCGCCTGTTCCTTGACGTGTGATAATTCCCACTCGGTAAAGTATGGACATAATCGGTTGATTGTGTTACCAATCATAAACACGCGCACACTATCGCGTCGGGCAATCGTCGATACTAAATCAGTTAGATTATCTACTTCATGTCCTATATATCCTTGATTCGTTATAAACTCTTCAAACACGATATTTCCAATTAGCGGAAATGCTAACGACTTATAATGAGTAACGCCAGTGAGTGCAAAAGCTGAACCAATCTTTTTTCCTCGTGTCGATACACCGTTTTCATCCGTAAATTTAAAATATATATCGCGTCGATAACATTCCACGCCATTATATTGACCGTTCGTGATGTCTGCTATTGGCATATCAGCAAAGTATAATTCTACGTCGCGTGCCTTAACTTCATCTTGCCAACGTCTAATATATGCGAATTGATAGCGTTTTTTAGAAATCTTATTTTTTTCAAGATAGCCAAAATAATCTAATTCGTGAAACGCTTCCCATAACATCATATACTTTGTAGCATAACTTTTTCCATTGGAGCGTTCTCCAAGTAAAATATTATATTGTGCGTTTTTCGACAACAAATTTTTGATGTTATAAAACCTTTGTTTCATTTTTTAATACCTCTGTTTGTCCTCGTTTATTCTCTAGGATAAGTTGAACATATTCCAGTGTCATTCCCATACTATATGTTGTTGGTTGTGCGACTATTCCATGTTTATAAGTTGACTTGTATTCATCATACGCGCCCTTATTCCATGTGATAGGTGGCATATCATCTTCATATGTCATCAATAATTTTTTCGCATGTTCGACATCGAATACTAAGCCGTCGGAAAATTCATCAATAGAATTCAACTGCGATACTGCGTCTTTACGCACACCAGATACTGTCATGTGTAATTCTTCGCGCGGTTGCTTTTCTTCATGTGTAAATTTGTTATACAACCCGCCACAAATATATTTTTTCGCGCCTAGTGTTTTGAAATCGTAATAAGTACCCTCATAATCGAATATACCTAAACGATGCTCAATGCCAAACTTGTCTTTTGGTGAGAATGTTTCACGTGAAACATTGAGAATGTCTGCGCGTTCATTAGCACGACGTTCAATATTCGCGTTGTACTCATCAAAAAAATTGGAACTGTTCGGAACGCATTTTATCGAGTCGGTATCACAATATACTACATATTTATCTATAGCCAATATACCCAACCATAAATTGCGCCTAGCGTATGCCGTTACCCATGCACCAAACTGGAACGCACTAAACACTTTAGATAGCTTTTTTCGTTCATGTGATACCTTGTCCAAATAAGTTGCATTATTTAGCAATTCTTTATCCCATTCAGAACTATCTGCATCAAACATTACATCATCCGTCAAAGTACGTGTAACCATCATTCCATACATACTATTGATATATTGCTTTGATTGACTATAAGTGGCGGTAAACTCATCCAAACCTTTATATTGGGTTTTATTATTGTATAGTTCAAGCACATACTTTACAAATGTATCTGACAAATAACCAACTTTAGACACCCTAAAATCAACAATATCTAAATTAGAATATTTATAACATTGGTTAAATATTTCATAGTCAATATTCGTCATTGACATACAACAATAATCAGCCGAAATAACACGTCCGTTATCCAGTTTATAACCCTTTATTTCCTTACACTTTGAAAAACTAAGCCAAGTATTGAATCTAACGCTTTTCAACTGTTCTACTTTTATAGTAATTATAAACGCCCATTCATCCGAATTAAAATACTTTTCATATGGTGTTACCTTCTCGAATTTTGTCATTGGAAATTTTTCTAACGCCATTACTGTTGGATAACTTGACGATATATCCCATGAATCAACGTCATGTAATACCCTATTTGAGTATGTGTAGGACGCGTGCGTATAACCGCCAGCGAATACATCAACTTGACGTTTATACTCATCAAGTGTAGGCGGTATCAATGCAATACATCTTTGCCTGTACTTTAACTCACTAGGTACATTCATTCGCTTACGAACTTCCTGTCTTACTTCCCCTGTCTGCGTGTATGGGATGTCTATTACATGTCCGTACTTTTCCTTGTACTGTGACAAACCATAATACATGACTAATACGTCGTGGAAACAATATTCTAATTCAGCATCGGTCAATTCAGTATATGGGGTTCGTAAAAGCGTATAATCAAGGTTGCCTATTAATTTCTTAACAGGCAACGCTTTTTCATGCGCCCAAGTATCAAGCGACATACGTGTTAGAAAATAACTGCATCTAAACTCATACGAGCCGACCGTGCAAAATATCGGTTTTCGTTTATCGCGAGCAAATACATAATCGAATTTTAATACATTAATCAAAAATGCGAACTCAAATGCTAGATTGTGGACGTAAATAATCTTTTTGTGTGGCTCGTAAAACTCTAACTCGTGTAGAAAATCTGCGAAATCCTCTAGCGTTCTTCCATAAAACACATTTTCATTTATTGAAAATTGCCAAACATAGCACAACGCAAACTTTTTACAATCCCTATAATATTCTTGTGACTTCCCTGTGTAGGGTTCGATGTCGAACTTGTCTTTATGCAAGAATCCGCTCGATGTCTCGATGTCAAAACACATTATATCATCGTTTACAATGTCGGCTCGTCTAGGTTTTTTGTAATAGTATGTGGTAAACTCAATATCTGATAACGGCTTGTCCCTTGCCTTATACATGTAATTCACTTCCGATTACTTTGTCAATCTGTCCAAAAATGCTAATGCACTTTTTTCATTGTCTGCACTTTGCAAATAATCATCCAACGCGCTTTTAATATCTTTTACTGACACGCCTTTTTTTATAGCGTCCAATACTGATTTTGTTTCCGCTTCGGATGCGTGCTGATAATCTTCTCTTACTTTTTTCCATGTCGGGGAGCGAAAAAGTTTTGCCAATTTTGTTGTCTGTGTAGCATTTAGTTTTTTATCTAATACAAAATCATTAAATCCATTTATTGCCATTGCTTTAAACGAAGTAATAGTTGAATATGGACTAGCATTGTAACCTTTTGCTAACTCTGCCAAAAACTCTTTATCCTCTCCGCTGACTTCCGATAGTTTAAGTTTTGGAACGCCGATAATATCATGTCCGTATAATATCTCCAAGTCGTTCCGCAACTTGTCTATCGTTTCTTCATCCCCGTTGGTATATTTAAACATTCGTTCGATTCGCTTATTCGCTTTTGCAATCTCGCGTCTGTCCTCGGGTGTTATCATAAATCACACCACTCGAATCCTACGCACCGCTTATGATATGTATTGTCCACATACTCATGTGCCTTTAAACCGACTAAGCCTTTTTTGATTAAGTCAATAGACTCGGAATCCGTTAATACTTCATTTACTGTGTCGGTCATGTGTGAAGGTAAATCCAAAAGAATCTTCTCTGCATCGATAATCGCTACAGGGTGGTCGTTATACATTCCTTTTTTATTAATATACAATCCATCAATTTTTACAACATTATCTCCGTACTTTGAGATAAATCCGTATCCGTCCATAAACTCAAAATCTTTAATGTCGATGTCAAAAATCGCGTTAAATTTATTATACTTTTCTGCAAAACCCATATTCTAAACCTCTTTCTTTCTTAATTGAATTCCAGCTTCTATAATGAACTCACATAACGACACGTTAGGATTATTCTTCTTGATTGCATAACGCATCGTTCGTTCGATGTTAGCTGACTTTAAATTGTTCTTTGTTGCATACATATCGATAAACCTGTTCAAATGATATGGCATTGTAGGGCTTCTAATGCACTCGGAAACCATATCATAAAGATATGCATAACCTATGGACTTGCGCGGAACCCCACGCTTGTCCAAGTATTCCTGTATTGTCATGTTATAACCTCTTTTCAATATATTCCTTTAAAGCAATTAACTCTGCTTTTTCCAGTGTGTCCAACATTTCTAAAATTGTAAAATATGTGCTTGGTGTATCACATTGTGTTGATTCTTCGTCAACGACTTTTGACGCCTGTTCAACTTTATCCTTTACATCCTCTGCATCCTCTGCATCTGTGATTTCGGCATCTGCTACAACATTATCATCTTTCCATGCTGATACCGCTTCTCTGACTTCTCTGCAAGTGTTTGACGGTGTAATCATATAACCGTCCAAAAAGTCCACGATTTCGTCCTGTGGGATAACAAGCAATTCCATAACCTTTGTTAGAGTAAAGGCGTTCAGTTCTTCGACTTCTCTGTGGTAATGCGATGCCTTCTTCATCTTGTTTAAGTTAGGGCGCGACATTCCAAGCACTTTTGCTAAATTGCCTTCTGTCTCGAAATCGTCAACAAAAAGTTCATCATCAACGATAGTTGCAATAGCATCTGCAATTTTCCACTGCTGATTATTTCCAGTGTCGACTGCCTTTTTAATGTTGTTCAACTGTGTACCTAATTTCTTGTTTGTAAGTTCTGTTGTGTTGATTGTTGTTAATTCTAACATGTTTTTTCTCTCCTTTTTTAATTAATTTATATTAATGTTTCACGTGAAACATTATAAACTTATAGCAATTCTACTTCTATCGTGTTAAAGTCGATTGCCCTAAACTTATCTACTAATCTGAACATTAATTCTATTGGACAATCTTCTAAATAACCTTTAAAACATGGTTTACTGCCCTCTTCCTCAAATAATATAAATGTTTGTACATCATTTGAATTAATATATAAATCACTAACTGTCATATTTAACCTTCCTTCCTGTTCGATGCCAAACATTCCCCGTATAGCCGATAGGTCAGCAAAATTTATAATTCTACATAAATATTTGTTCCATTATTTAATACGGCTACATTAGTATAACATTGAAATTCTCTGTTATAAATAACCTTTAACTCTGTCACATCATCTAAAAACAATCTAACTGTTCTATCTTCCAGTGCATATGATGTAATATGCTCATATGAAACCTCAAGTTTTTCATTAAATGTAAAAAATATATGCTCATCTAAATAACAATTAATTTCATCAATAGTATAGTAATCACGATTTACTAATACGTTCTTCTGTTCTGCCCTCTTTAATACCTTCATATTATTAACCTCTTTTCTTTAAAGTTTGTGTACCTCTTTGGTACATTATTAATATATCACACTTTATTACACTTTGCAACAAAAAACTACAATTTTACTATACATTAAAGTTATATTAAATATAACTATATGTTATACCTTCCCCTCTGCCCCACATCATCACTTTACCGCATCAATGCGTTACCACTTTACCACTTTTAACACTTTACCGCGTCAACGCGTTACCACTTTACCACTTTACCACTTTACCACTTTATCACTTTAACACT
>ULOD01021565.1_pt1 | contig 12626 bp, 9 predicted proteins | sample 1952351 | NCBI WGS metagenome assembly ULOD01 (sample SAMEA4835596, study PRJEB28245) | human gut metagenome | biome: gut microbiome; material: fecal sample | place: Denmark | collected 2008 | reverse complement strand
CGGCCATACCGTACCGCGCCGTCGGACCAGAGGGTGTTTTTTTCGTTTCGATGCCGCACTCTGTCAGTCCTGTTCCTTTTTTAGCCGTGTCGCTACGCATTTTTTCCGCTGTGCCGTATGGTTGCCCGGGGACTGTGCTGCTTTTTTCCGCCTCTCCGTATGGCTGTCTGAGGGTGATGCTGCGTCTTTCCGCCTCATATTTCACCTTCCCGTCAGCATAAAAACGTTCGATTCTGACCGTGCTCCCGGCCAAAGCCTTATGCTTCGCGTTTTCTGCCTGTGCCGAAACATTTTGCCCGTACTGCCCGGTTATGATGTCCTGCTTTTCCGAAAGTCTGTGCTGCCGGTCAAAAAGCAGCCCTGCCAGCAGCTGTTTGTCGCTGTATAAAAGGTAGGAACGCCCGACGGAAGAGGTCTTGGCGTCTGTTGTCGGAATCAGTCCGCTCACCGGTTTGCCGCCTTCCAGCGTGCATATCGGCTTTCTGGTGCCGTCTTCCCGGATGCAGTCCATGCCGGCAAGTTTTCCCGCTTTGTAAATGTAGCGTATATATTCGCCGCCGGCTGCCAGCACCGTTTCGCCGTCTGCCGCCCGGCCTTGGACATAAGTACAGCGCCCGATTTCCTTTTTATGGCGGTTATAAAAGACGAACACGCCGTCTTTGCGGCCGTTTTTCAGCTGTCCCGTTTCATAGCTGCCGTCATAATTCAGGGTCTTGATGTTAGCTTTCCCCGCTGCGTCGCTCGCGCCGATAACGTCCATTGCCCCGTGCGGATAAAGCTTGATTGTCCGCCCCGCGCCGTTCAGCTGCACCGCCGCATAAAACGGAACTTTCATAAACGGGTACGCCTTGTAGCCGCCGGCCATTTCGGCTATCTGATAAGGCTGTTTGCGCTCGTCATGCGGCCTTTGCCGGCGTTCTTCCGCCAGCCGGTTACCCGCAAAGTTCGGAATATCTATTTTCTGTCGCGAAAAACGTTTCAGCTGGCTTCTCTTGTTAACCCACGTTTCATAGTTCGGTGCCGTCAGGGATTGTCTGATGACCGTCGTGTCCTCCGCCGTTCCTTCGGGAAACGCCGCGCGGTTACGGACGTCTTTGACGTTGTAAAGCTTGGAAAAGTCAATGCCGCCGATAGTGTTCATCAGTTTGATGTCGCGCATAAAGTTCTTTTCATACGTCGGCGATTTGAATTCCTTTCGTCCGGATTTTTCCGTCATTGCGTTGTGCAGCGGGGCGTATGTCTGTGCCATATTGTTGTTCCAGTAGCCGGATACCGTCCTGGCAATAAATTCCATCTCAAAGTCAAAGTCTTTTTTGTCGGCGGAAAGGGGATTAATCAGGCCGTGCTCAACCGCCATGATATACATGCGGATTTTCGGGTCTTCAAGTTTGCGCAGCTCAAGGCGCTGTTCCGGTGTGGCATGGATATAGTCGTCGCGAAAAGTCAGCAGCTGCACCAGGCTTGCCGTAATCTCAAAATTATCGCGTCCGGTACGGTAATGCGTCGCCGACATCGGCTTTTCCAATACGTCGTTCATCATGCAGATGCGGTGCCACATTTCGTGCGCGACAATGTGGCGGCTTGCCATATAGCTCTGATATTCGTCGCTGTCCTGATCAAGATAGGCCAGCAGCTGAATAACGTTGACATCAGCGACCAGGTCTCCGTTAGAAGTTTTTTGGGCCACGGAATCAACCACGAACTCGACGCTGATGTCCCGCTTGTCGGGGGTAATGCTTTTCAAAAACTGCTGCCGATAGGTCTCGCTGTTTTCGATTTTCGCTTTGCCGCCGTTTTCGTCCTGAGCATACAGCTCCAGCGTGCTGCCGCCGAACATCGTCGTCATCGAAATCAGAAAGCCGTATTTCAAATTGTCAAAATTCACCGTTCAGATGCTCCAAACCGTCCGGAACCCCTTGTCCGGACATCTGTATATGGATAAAATAACATAAAAAACGCCGGCCGTCAATGTCTTTTCTGTCCGTGCCGGCGCTTTCTGTTCCTTTAAATCGCCCAAAGAATAAAATGTTCAGCGTTCTGGCTGCTTAAATTGCGCCAAAGAAAGAACGTTTGGCATTCTGTCCGTTTAAATCGCCCGTAAGATGAACTCGCTAAGCTTTTCGTTAAACAAACTCGGGTTGGAAACAGCTTCCCCTTCGGCGATTTTTGCCTGTTCCAATACCAGCTGTGCCGCATCGCGGACTTCGGCTTCCTTGTCTTTGTCGCCGACAAGTTCCGCCAGTTTGATTATCAGCGGATGATAGGGGTTGACAAGCAAAATCCTCGTGCTGTCAAAGGCTGTTTTCTGCTGGTGGTTGCGCATCAGCCGTTCCAGATGAATGCTCATCTGGCCGTCCTCAACCGTCAATGATGCCGGGCTTTTTGTCAGTTTTTCGGTTGTTTCGACCTTGCCGACTTCGCCTTTGAACCATTCCGCCATCTTTTCGGTCAGCTCCTTAAGCCCTTTTTCGTCCGCTTTGGCGCTTTCGCGTTTGATGTCAAGTTTCATGTCCGCCTGCGAAATATGTTTCAAATCCTTGCCTTTGTAAGAAAGCAGTGTCTGCGTCCAAAATTCGTCAATCGGGTCTGTCAGCAGCAAAACCTCAATATCTTTTTCGCGGAATGCTTCCAGCAGCGGGTTGCACGCCAGCGTCTTCGCATCGTCTCCGGTGATGTAGTAAATTGCCTTCTGGTCTTTGCCCATACGTTCGATATAGGCGTCAAGCGATGTCAGTTTGTTTTCGCTCTTGGTCGAATAAAAACGCGACAGTCCGGCCACTTCTTCGCGGTTTGTAAAGTCCTCATAAATTCCTTCCTTAAACGCAATACCGAATGCGTTCCAGAACTTTGCATAATCCTCCTCGTTCTCCGCGCGTTTTTTCAGCTCTTTGAACAGGCGGGAAACCGTTCCCTGGCGGATTTTTGCAATCAAAGCGCTCTGTTGCAGCATTTCGCGTGAAATGTTGAGCGGCAGGTCGGCACTGTCGATAACCCCGCGTACAAACCTGAGGTACATCGGCATCAGCCCCTCGACCTTGTCGGAAATGAATACTTTGTTGACATACAGCTTGATGCCGCCGAGCCGGTCGGGCTGGAACAAATCGTACGGCGCCTTGGAAGGGACGAACAGCAGCCCGGTGTACTCAATGCTGCCTTCGGCCTTGAAATGCAGTGTCATCCACGGCTCGTCAAAATTTTTTGTAACGTGCTGATAAAAGTCCTTATACTGTTTCTCGGTAATTTCCGCCTTGTTGCGCGTCCACAGCGCCGACGCCGTATTGACCGTTTCTTCGCCCGCGTCGCCGAGGTTCAGCACAATCGGGTAGTCGATATGCTCGGAGTAGGTATGGATGATGTTCCTGAGGTAAATCGTATCGGTGTAGTCTTTGGCGTCGTCCTTGAGAAACAGTTTGATGTCCGTACCGTTTCCGGCTTTTTCCGCTTCGGATATTTCAAAACCGTCCACGCCGTTGGAAACCCATTTGTAGGCTTTGTCGCTGTCCACGCGCCTGGTCGTGATTTCCACCTTTGCCGCCACCATAAACGCCGAATAAAAGCCGACGCCGAACTTGCCGATAAGGTCAACGGCTGAAGCATTGTCTTTGGTGTTTTGCAAAAATTCCGCCGTACCGGATTTGGCAATCGTGCCGATATGGTTAATCAGGTCGTCACGGTTCATGCCGATGCCGTTGTCGGAAATCGTCAGCGTATTGTGGTCTTTGTCCGGCGTAATCGTAATTTTGTACGCTTCGCCGGGCTTTTGTAAATCCGGGTTGGTCAGCGTCCAGTATTTCAGCTTGTCAAGCGCATCGGACGCGTTGGAAATCAGCTCGCGCAAAAAAATATATTTTTCGGAATAAAGCGAGTTGATGACAATATCCAGAAGTTTGTTCACTTCGGTTTTAAATTCGATTTTTTCAGCCATAATCAAAACACTCCCTGTCAAAATTGGCTCATTGTCTTAACATTTTATCTTTTATATAGGGCGTCCGTCCGCCTCCCGCAACCCCGAAACGAAAAAAACGCAAAAGAGCCGGAGAAACACGCTCCGGCCCCGGAAAATATATTGTGCGCTGTTAACAGTGCCGCAGTTTACAGCCCCCAGTCGAATTCGGTATCGTTCCAGTCGTCAATATCCAGCCCGAGCCCCTGGTTTCCGCCGTCGGAAGCCTCTTTGCCGCTGTCAGGGGATTTGGAGCGCCCGCCTTCGTTCTGGAGAAATCTGGCAATTTCTTTATAGCGGTATTTGTTGGCAATGTCCAAGGCTGTTTCCCCTTTGACGTTGCGGAAATTGACATCGGCACCGCGCCGCACCAGCAGCTCGACCGTAAAGCGATGTCCGTTCTTGGCGGCAATCATCAGCGGCGTCATGCCGTCCAAATCCGGCATATTGACGTTGGCGCCCGCGTCAATCAGGGAACTGATAACGTCGGTATAGCCGCCCAGCGCGGCACGGTGCATGGCCGTTCCGCCCTGATAATAGCGTTTATCGACTTTCGCGCCGTTGTCAATCAGATATCCGACAAAGCCGGTCTTTCCCGCCGCCGCGGCAATCATCAGCGGCGTATATCCGTCAATATCCTGTTCATCAATATCGTAACCGAGCATGACCATGTCGGAAAAGGCCTTTGTATCTTCGCGGTTGATAACGTCATAAATCGTGTCTTCCGCTTGCGCCGCCTGGCAGAAACCCGCCGCCAAAAACAGTATTGCGGCGGCTGTCCGGAAATATTTTGCCGATAATCTGGTTTTCATCTCTTTCCCTCTCTTTTTTTCTCTGTAATTTTGTAATTGCGTTTTGCCGTTATTTTTTTCAATAGTCGTTATTTTTTCTTTAACAGCCGTTACTTTTTCTTTAATATATGTGCGGACACACCAAAATTTATAAAAGTTTTTTTGTTCCGTAAAGCAAAATCTGATTTTAATTCAACGGTTATCCGCAGGATTTATCGGATCAGGCTCGGATTTATCGAACCAGTTTCGGATTTATCAAATCACTTTCGGATTTATCAAACCACTTTCGGATTTATCGGAGCTGCCTCAGCACACACCGGCATATTTTTTGCTTTGCCGCCTGATTTTGTATTGACAAAACCAAAATTTTCGGCAACAATATTTTCCGCTTTATGCTAATAAAGAGATTTTGCAACAACAAAGAATTAATGAAATCGCAATGCCGGAAAAACTAAACATGTCGGCTCTGTATGCCGCTTCGCTTCCGCCGCGCCGCAAGCAGGACTTGCTGGCCGTGTACCGGGACTATATATCGCTCGTGCGCAATCTGGAACAGGTCGTCCGCCGCTACAAGCCGCTGAACCTCGCCAATTATCAGATAACCCGCCTGTATGAAGGGGAAGTTGTCGACAACCCGTGGGAAGTGGAGGAAATCACGCCTGAGGCTCGCCGTGCCTATACGGATTTCATCGCCAACAAGCCGGCCGAACACGGCGCGCATTACTGTTTTGTCAGCGTCAATTATACCTCGGCGCAGCTTCGGAGCGAAGAACCGGGGATTTTTTCCACGCCTGAAAACTTTGCCGTGCACAGTGCCGGCAATTCCCTTCCGGCGCGCATTGAACGCTATGTCGCCGCTTATGAAAAGGGCGAAACCCTTGAAGACGCCAGATTTGTCATTTCCGGCCGCTGGCTGATGAAATATAACCATGACGCAAAAGGCAGGAGCCTTGCCGACGCTTTTGCCGACGAATGGATAGAAAAGCGCTTTCAAAGTATGTTGGACGTACTGGCGCTGCTGCCGCCGGAAAAGAGCCGTTACAGCGAAAAAGATGTGGAAACGGCACAAACCGAGGCGCTTTCTTCGGCTCTGATTGCTCCGTTTGAAAACGTTCTCCTGAGTTCGCTTGCCGCCTTGTCGGAAGAAAGCAACGGCATAATGCGCGAACTGTTCGGGCGCCGCGCCGGGCAAAACTACATGGCACAGGCGGAAAGCGAAGGGCTGCTGCCTTCCGCTGCCGCGTTTCAGGATTGCCTGAACATCCGCCACCTGATGCATCACCAGTGGGATACGCTGGACGGCATCGGTAAATTCAACGAGCGCGAAACGGTCAAAAACGTTTCCGTCCGCCGCCGTTATCTCGATTCTTACTGTCGCCTCTGCGACAGGCCGCTGCTTGAACGCCTCGACGCGTATGTCGGCACGGCAAAAAGTTTTGCGCCGCTCGTTTCGGCATTGAATCCGGATTTGCTGATTCGCGGTGAAAATGAAAGCAATTCCAAATTTGTCTCCCGCATCAAGGAGTACGCCCGTGCCAACCCGGAAGCCGCCTTGCTTGTGGAAACAAATTATCCTTATGGGTCGGACAAAAAGGAAGCGCTGATAAAAAATGTTGCCAAGCTGTTTCCCGCCGCCGCCGTTATTGACCGCTCAGGCATGGACATTGACGGTTTTCTCGAACGCGTCGCCGGCTATCTGTATCGCAAAAATTACCTTGAGGTTTTTCAGCAGATTGAATACAAAATGAGCCAGTTCTGTCTGTTCAACGGCAAAAACGTCCAGCCGTCGGCAACCTGGGCTTATTTTCGCAGCAAAAAGATGCTGAGCGCCGAGGAAGCGGAACGCTGGGCGGAATTTAAACAGCTCCGCAACGATTTGAGCCATAAATATCTGGACGCCGCGCTGTCTGCCCGTCTGGAAAAGCTCTGTGCCGGCTTTATGCAGGCCGCGATAATTCTTGAAGACCGCATAGACGCTGCCAGCCCGGTCATCAGCTTACAGCAGGGCAATGTCTACCGTGCAGTTCATAAAGACGGACGAATTGTCGATATAGACTATGCCGAACGCCGGATTTTGAGCGTTTCCCGTGTAACGGATACTTCAGCCGCAAACCGTTCCCCCGCGCCGGCCTCCGATAACGCCGCTCATCTCCGTCCGTCTGCTGCTGCGTCCTCCCGCCCGTCTGCTTCCAAAACTCCTTCCTCATCCCGTCGGCCGTATATTGAAGAATATCCCAACGGTATCAGCATTGCCGTCGCCGGAACCGATGTCGTGTCCTGCCGGCTGGCGAATGGTGTGCTGCTGCATCTGCAAAAGGGGAGGGTGGATGCACCCGACGGTTCAAAGCTTTATCTGAACGGCAGCGAACGTTGTTTCCTGACCCTCAAAGGCGGCGTCAAACTGATTACCGACCGACGTTTTCAGGTTTTGAACTACATTGTCAACGGCCGCTCGGTCAGCATCGCCAAAAATGAAACGATGAAGTTTCCGAACGGACACGGCATTTCGCTTGACAATCGCGGTTTTTTAAATTGCGAAGAATTTTCGGGAACCGGCGGTGCCGTCGTCAGGCTGTTCTACAAGACGGATGCCCGGCAGCCCGCTGTGCGCTTTTCCGACGGAACCGGCATCAGCCTTTCTTCCGGCGGCATCAGGGTTTTTCATGCCGGACGGGAGTTAACCTACAGCACGCGCAAGGCCTTTGCCGAAAGCTATGGCGGTCTGCCTCCCGCCCTGAACCGGAAAAAAGGCAGCGACGGGCGGTAACCGGATATCTCTCCGTATCCCCCATATTTTCTATATTCTGCCTTCCCAGAGGGCATCCGTATCAAACCGCTGCCAGATATCCTCCGTATCCGGTTTCCTGTTTTCTGTTTTTGTATCTTCTGCCGCCAAACTTCTGCCAAAATAAATTTTCAAAACCGGTGCTGAAACTATTGACATCTGTGTCAGTATCTGCTACAAAAAACGCAAGAATGGCAGAAAATGCCCGCCGGAACAGTCTTTTTCCGGCAGTCGTGTAATTTGCCGTTCCCCAGCCGCCCTTTTCGGGGCGTTTTTTTATGTCCGCGGCTCAGAAGATGCCGCAAAGGCGGAATAATGCCTTAAAGGCTGAAACAATGCCGCAAAGGCAGAACACTCTTCCCTGCAGCGGACAGGATACCGGGAGCCGGATACAAATCCGGTTCCCTTTTCGTATGCATTTTTTTAGGTTATTTATTGAGGAGTAAAACACATGACTATACAAAACGATACCAGCAGGGCGGTTTACATTGCAGACGGCAAAACGTCGTCTTTCATAGTTCCGTTCCGCTTTTTTGAGCGTCAGCTGAACGTGTATTTTGACGACAGCGCCGAACCCTTGGCCGCCGATGACTATGCCGCGTCTGCGTCGGAAACGGCGTCCGGCGGCGAAATTGTTTTTTCTTCCGCGCCGGCTGCCGGAACCAAAATCACCATCTTGCGCAACGTCGAACTGACCCAGCTGGTCAAGTTTATTGAGGGCGAAGACTTTCCCGCCGCCGATTACGAATATTCGCTCGACAAGATGATTATGGCGCTCCAGCAGATGAAAGAATATCTGAACCGCGCTCTGGTCGTGGCGCCGGGAACGGGAATGACCGTGGAAGAGGCCTACGAACTGCTGGTCAGCATCGGCAAGAACTTTGAACTTATAAAGGAAGTGCCACAGCTGGCGGAAAAAGTCCGGGAAATTTATGAAAAAATGCTGGATTCCGTAACCGGCAGCGTAACCGAAAACGACGACCGCCTCGTAACTTCCGACGGCGTCTGGCGGTACATTGACGAAAACGGCAGCCATAAGTTCAGCAATCTGTCCGTATCCTGCGGCAGCATCGTTTCGGACAGTACATACGGCACATACCCGTATCGGGCCGATATCGCCGTTCCCGGCGCCAAACCGGAACATCTGCCGCTGGTCGTATTCGGGCTTGAAGATGCCGTCAGCGGTAATTTCGCCCCGCTGGCAGAGGCCAAAGAGGGCGCCGTCAGTATTTTTATGAAAGAAATTCCCTCTGCCGAAACCATAACCGTTCCGGCGCTGATACTGCAATAAAAGGGGAGGGGAAATGGAAAAGGTAAAGGAGATTATAGCCAATTACAGCCTGTGGGGATTTTTCCTCGGCCTGGCGACAATCATGATAAAGCCGTTTATTTCAATCCGCCAGACCCTGCGCGATATGCTGATAACGTTCCTGGTCAGTATGCTGTGCGGGCTGCTGGCGGAGTATATGGATATCCCGACGCCGGTTAAATACGGCATTTCCGGCGTTTGCGGCCTGTTTGCCGTCAGGATATACATGATTGCCGACAGCGTGCTGAAAACAGCACAGAACGACCCTTTTAACTTTATTAAAAATATAAAAGGCAGAAAATAAATGCTGCCGTCCTGACTTCGTTTTTTTTTATAAAATAATTATTGACAAAACAAACCTGATGCAATATAGTATTTTTTGTCAAATTATAAAAAACATATCATTATGGAACTGAAAAATTTTTCACAGGAAGTAAATGAACAGCTGTTTGGAAAAGGCAGCCGTCAGGTGTCAATGGGCGAATTTATCGATATGAGCGTATCTGCCCATAAATCCCGCAGCGATGAGCAAAACGTTATCCGCGAAACCGCCGCCGGAAATAAAATCGTGATTAAGCCGCGCAGGGTGCGTTTCAACGGAATTGAGCTTTCACAAGAGCAGTTTCGCGCTCTGGTGGATATTCCGATTGAAGAATTGTCCCCGGTCGGCTTTCGTAATCTGCTCGGAGCAATGAGTATTTATGCGCCGGTCATGTTCAAAGACAAAAAGATTTTCAGCCGCACCGAAGAATTTGCCAAGTCGGAAATCGGCCGGCGCGCTCTGGAATATCAGCGTCAGCAGGAAAGGCAAACCGGCCACAACTGCTTTTAAGCGCAAACGCCGCCCACTCAAGGCTGCGGAATCCAAATCCTCAGCCTTCCTATCGAAGCAACGTTATGTGCACAAGCCCCCTCTCCGGAGAGGGCTTTATTTTTTTACCGCAAACGCTGCCGGCCGGATCGGCAGGTTGCTGTTTTGAATTTCTTTATAAATCAGGATTGTTTTTTTAATACAGAAATTCCACACACAAAAAAAGCACCCTCTCGGATGCTTCTTTGTTATGGTAGAGCCAGAGCGGCTAAACCAGAATTTAAACCAGCAATAAAAGCAGAACTGTTATCGTGACTCTTTTTTGGGAGTAAAAAATGACAGATTATTTTTTTGATGATACAGAAACAATTTTAAAGAAAAACGAGAAAAAGAAAAAACTTAATGAATTATTGGATAGATATGGTAGCATTGAGAATATTGAGAAAAATGCTATTGGAGTAGATGGATATGATTATATGTTTGCTGACACTGACAATTTGATTAACGAAGTTTTAGAAGAAAGAAGTTTGAGGCAAGTATCAAGACTAGAAAAACAAGAAGAAAAGTCTAGAGAATATGATAAAATTAGAAAAGAAGATGAGTTAGAAAACATTTCTAGATACATACCAAGTGAAGGTTTTGATGATGTTTATCATTCTAAATTAGATGAAGATGGACGCGTTATTTATCTTGGTACAGAACAGCATGAAGGAGGATATTCTGATAGACATGAAGGAGGATATTCTGATAGAGAAAATGATTTAGGAAAAAAAACAAATTATAGTATAACCCAATTTTCTTTAGATGAATATAATAACTTATGGAATAGTTATCTTAAAAAAGGTAAAAATTTTCCCAAAGATGTAAGACAATTGAAACCTATACAGGCAAAGCAAATATTAGATGAAATGTATTTTCAGAGATATGGTATTGATAAGATTAAAAATCCCATAATTACTAGAAATGTTTTTGATGAAGAAATGAATCAAGGAACAAATGCAGGAAAAGATATTGCAGAATTGGTTAATAAGGTAAAAGGAGCCAATTTTCCCTTAAACAAAGTGATAAGTGATAAATTGGCAGTAGCAATAAACAATTTATCGTCAGAAGAAAGTATAAAGGTTAATGATTTATTGACATTGAGACGTATGGAACGGTATTTTGAAAGCGTAGATAAAAAAACTGTCTTGAATATTAATAATTTACGAGGATGGTATAACAGAGCACAAAGCTATCATAGTCAACCAAAAGTTTTTGAAAAACTTTATAAAGATAAAGTTGACTATTATAATCCTCATTACTATAACAAGCGGTAGAAAGGAAGACAAATGAAGTGGTTGGTTTTAGTTTGTTTTTTATTGTCATTTAATGCGAATGCCCAAGAAGGACGTTGTCCTGCTGATGAAAGTTTAGCTATTGATAAGCTGGAGCAAGAGTTGAACGATTGTGCCGTAGTTGATTATGGAAAAGACGAATGGCAAACATCAGAAATGTTGAAAGCTTATGACCGCTCCATTGACTGTATGCAAAAAGTAGCCCACCATATATTTGATAAATACTATACGCATTATAATGCAAGCGTTAAGAAAAATTTTGATAATTATGTGAGTGCTGCGACGGATATAAGTTTTGATATCAACCAAAGAAGTGATATGGGAAGAAGTATTCGTCTAGCAGAAGTTTATGTTTTGGAAGCTGCCGGACGCACGCATTTTATGGTAAAAAATCTTGTTGGAGAGTATATCAAAGAAATCCGCAATGAGTGTGATGACGCTCATGAATTTGACAACTAACCCCAACCATATAATTTAGAATCTCAATAAATAGCAGAACAGGGGATATAAAGAAAGCATAGAAACAAAAAAGGATGGATAAAAATCCATCCTTTTCATTGTTGGTAGCGAGGGGGAGATTCGAACTCTCGACACAAGGATTATGATTCCTCTGCTCTAACCAACTGAGCTACCCCGCCATCAGGTACGAGAGAGTATTTACAGACAATTTTTCCGAATGTCAATAAGAAAAATAAAAAAATGTGAAAAAAATATCGTTGCCCTTTTTTGTTGTAGTTTTTTCACTGCTCCCAAGTTATTATTTTTGCAATTTTTTAGCTGTTTTTGCATTCCTTTCTCCGCAGCCGTCATATATGCCTCGTTCATTGCTTTTCACACCTGTATCTTACATTTTGCCCCGCTTCCGCGCCCGGCCGTTGCTTTCTCCGCCTTACCGGCACCTGCACCGCCATGCCCTTTGGCAATGTTGTTAATCAGTTCCATAATCAACACCGTCTTGCGTCTCCCCCTGTTTCCGCACTCTTTCTTTGGAGGTTGATTTTTAAAATCAATGTTTTATGTTAATAAGCAGCACTTGCCGAAATTATGAGCTGCACGAAAGGGAAAAATATGCTGAAATACGTTTTATATGCCGTTCTGCTTTTGATTGTTGCCGGGGTCGTCGCCGGCGGTGTACATCTTTGGCGCGTTGCCAAACGAAATAAGGCCGAAATGTCGCGTTATGCCGAATCTCCGCGCGAACCTCTGCCGGATTTGGGCAAGGTTCTTGTCGTTTATTATTCGCTTTCCGGCAATACCCGGGACATTGCCGCCCGCATTCAAAAACAGGCTGCCGCCGACGTGCATGAAATAAAGCTGCAAACGCCTTTGTCGCCGGGGCTTGGCCTGTATTATACCGTATGGAAACAGCTCCGCGGCAAAACGCTGCCGCCGGTGGCCGAGCCGCTGCCTGATTTCTCCGGCTATGATTTGGTAATTGTCGGTGCTCCGGTTTGGATGTATACCGTAGCCACTCCGATGCAGAGTTTCCTGCAACAGGCAGATTTTTCCGGGCGTCCCGTGGCGGTCTTCACGACTCAGGGCAGCAACCCCGGCACCTTTTTTGCTGATTTTAAAAACGCCGCCCGCAATGCCGATATAGTTTCAACCATAGAGTTTAACAATCTGCCCGAAAAATACGACGCCGCCGTCGAT
>ULOD01055410.1_pt1 | contig 12674 bp, 7 predicted proteins | sample 1952351 | NCBI WGS metagenome assembly ULOD01 (sample SAMEA4835596, study PRJEB28245) | human gut metagenome | biome: gut microbiome; material: fecal sample | place: Denmark | collected 2008 | reverse complement strand
AAGCTTTTCACTTACGAACGTGTCGCACGGTTGTCGTTTCCATATCCTTCTAACAGGTTGATAACACCCCATACTGCAAGTCCGGCTCCAATCGCCACCACAAGTGTCTGTAAAATATTGATTGCCTGATTAAAAAACGCCATATTCGTTGTCTCCTTTCAAATCTCTGTATTTCTCTGGTTTCTATCTTTAAGAAGTCTTTTCCGGCTCTGCCCTTACGGGCGGCCTTTCATGATCTCTCAAATCCATCACCTCCCAAAAGGGTAAAGAAAAAAGAGCTATGTGTCTGAATCTTTCACATGCTCTGCTTCCTTGTTTTCTGTATTTAATTCTTCTGCCAGACTCTCTTCCGAAAACTCATACAGGTCAAATTCCTGTGTCCTCGTCAGTTTCACTTCCATCCGATGCCGCATATACGCTTCCACATCAAACTCATTTTTCTTATCGTAGTCTGACAGCTCCTTATACCGTTTGTGTCTGGTAATATCGAACTTGTCACTGAAAAATGGTCTTACACCCCGAAGCTGCAAGATACATTTGCTGCCATCCATGACCGCAAGTTCGTCCCGGCTCATCAATTCCTTTCCTGTTTTCTGATAGTTCATCCCGTAAGAACGGCTCTGTCCACGGGTGTCCGAAGTGTTATATAAATCAATCGTTTCTTTTCCCAGCGTCTCGGAAATCTCCTTTAAGGTCGAACTTTCCTTACCGCCAAGGAATAACATCGTATCGCAGTTGCCTAGGATTGTCTCAGCTGCATCTTTGTAGATCGTCTTTAACTGGGACTGCGACTGGAGGATAATGGATGCAGAGATTTCCCTGCTACGGATGGTTGCGATCAGCTTGTCAAACTTTGGAATCTGACCGAATAGCGATAGGTAAGCCTCTAGTGTTACCACCTCGGGCTTTTCCCCCGCTCCACACCGTGCGTGATAGTTTCCCATCACACGGCGTTCCACCGACTAAATTTACTTTTTAGTGCCTATATAGTCCTCGAATTGTATGATTTCAAGCTCCCTATGTTCTCGGAGCTTATTGATTTTGTCTTGCATTTCTTTGGTCAATGGCAGGTTTTTAAGTATCCTACTTATTTTATTGCTGCTTTCAGCTCCTACCAAATCCGATATCTCTTTTGAAAGAATAATTAAATTCCTGTAAGTATCGTTACGCTCTCCTTTACAAGGCTTTATGTGTTCACACACCATATCCGCAACAGTTAGGGCATTATGCGTAACTGCACATTTACCCTTTTGTGCTATATACCTTGAAAGAGCGTTATCTGCCATCTCTAATGTAGGATAGAGATGAGCATTTTCCATCATATATTTCATTACCTCAAAACTGATGCAGTTTTCAGCATCTGAATATTTTCTCACGTATTTGTTGACTTCACGCCTTTTGTACTTTGGGTATTCATACGCTACATATCCGATAGGAACAATCATACGACCATTTATCCATCGGAATTGTTTTGACTTTCCGTATTTCTCCAAGATATACTTGCTTGTAATCTCGCCTTGTTTTTCTATCGGGAAGCACCGTCTGTTATGGTTCATTCCGTTACTTTTTCCTGTAACCTTAAAGGCTATTTCAGCAAAATCTACCGATACAAGTGTTGCCATACAATAGTAATTGTGCATTCCCATTACCATAGCATTGTAAAGGTTAATGTTCTTATCCAGTTCACTTTGCTTGCTCGGATTTTTAATGTCTTTCCAAACAGAGCTTAGTTTGCTGATGACCTTTGTTTTACTTTTATCTGCCATATGGGAGCGTATAATCCATTTATTACCTTTTAGCACTACCTTGAATTTAATTCCAAGGAAAGTTGTATAATTCTTTCTTAGATTGGTTATTCCCGATTTTTCATCGCTTGTCTGCAAATGCAGATTTTCTTCCAACCATAGCTTTGTAGCATACATTACCTTGGTTGCTGTCACATAATCCCTACAAAATATCTTGAAATCATCTGCGTATCTCACGATATACATTTCTTTCAATTCGGTTTTTGCTCTCAGCTTATTCCATTTTTGCGTTCTGTCTACTGTGAGTACGTTTCCCTCTTTGTCAACCTTGACAAACTCATAACCTGTACTTCCCTCTTTGATTTTGAACATTTCCCATTGATTAGCTACCCACCAATCCAGTTCATTAAGCACGACATTCGCTAACAGCGGAGACAGAATACCACCTTGCGGTGTTCCTGTTTCTGGTGTAATAATAATGTCATTAAACAGAATGTCCGCTTTCAGCATTTGCTTGATTATCATAATCAGCTTTCTGTCCTGTATTCCCAATCCCCATAACTGACGGATAAGTTTTGAGTGGTCAATGTTATCAAAGAAGCCTGTGATGTCTACATCTACAACAAAGTGCAGATTTTGTAACTGAGCCATTTTATAGCACTGTGCTATTGCGTTCTGCGTTGACCTGTACGGTCTGAACCCATTGTTTCTTTCGTGAAACTTAGCTTCGCAGATTGGCTCCAACACCTGTAAGACACACTGTTGTATAAGTCTGTCCCAAATACTCGGAATTCCAAGAGGTCTTGTCTTTCCGTTATCTTTTGGGATTTCTACTCGTCTGACTTTCTTTGGTTGATAATAGTTCAACTTATTTCTGATGGTTTTTATGACCATTTCGATAGGCAACTCCTGTATTTCTACAATTGTTTTCCCATCTGTCCCCGGAGTTTTACTTCCGTTGTTTTTGCAGATGTTTCGATATGCAAGTATGATATTCTGTTCAGATACAATCATAGGCATAAGCCTGTCGAATATCTCCCCATTCAGACTATCTTCATAAAGCTGATAGCCCATTTCTTTCGCATCATACCTCTCTGCATTTCGCTCTGCTTTGTTTACAATTCGTTTTGCCATAGTAACCAACTCCTTAACGGAGAGTGATTTTTTCTTAGTCGCACCACGACAGCTATGAAAATCTCCTTTTTGGTGATTACTATATAGACATGAAAGAAAATTTAGTATCGGCTTGTGGCTATCCCTCCACCGCTTATTATCACGGCTTCATCGGTACTGTGCCACTACTCTCACAACCACAAATGCACTTATTGTAGAAAAGGTTCTTTCATCCTTTTCATTTTCGATACAACTACGGTACTTTATCGCTGATACAGTCAGCTCCCGTATTGGTTGCTTTCCACGTTCCACATAACTTAGGATTGTTACCACTTAGGTCATTCCTTTAGCCCTGCAAGTATTATCTTCGAGAGGTATCTCAAGATACCTGTGTCCTGTAAACACAGAGGGGATTTCATACTAACAACTTTTACTTTACCCCACTTGCGTACCCACTGGTACACTGGCATTTCTACCAGCCATTCGTTTAGAGCCGTACATTCGGAATTTTGTCAGACCGCCTATTTGGTCATTCTAACCATATGGCAACCCCGCCCGCACTGTCACACACAACACCTACCTCTAGGTATGTTTCCTCAGCTCCATAATGCAATCTTTCTTTTCTTTCACGGGTGGACTCTGGTCACTTTTGAACCAATGAATTACTAAGAAAATTTCACTATCTCTCTGTTAGGATGTGCTTCGCACGACTTCCCCGAGCTAATAACCTTAGTCGTCTGTATTCGACTAACGCTATTCGGAGTATTAGCGAATTCCCTTCAGGGCGTTACCCCTTCATTTGAAATTTCAGTTATGCAGTTCTCTAAAACCACTTTTATTTAATTATTTGTGACTTTAGGCTACGCTTTTGTCGGTTATTCCTACCGTTTTCGGCGTAGAACGTGTCACACTATTTGCGAACTCGTCACAGAGGATTCTGACGTGATATGGCAGTCTGCCATGATGTACATCGTCCGCCCTGTCACATAACAGGTTGAATAACTGGCTGTACATCATCGCCACAACAAAGTTAAAGGTATCATCCGTATCGGAAATGATAATAAACAGTGCTGTCCTCTGGTCACCTACCATATCCAGTTCCATCTCATCATAGCTCATGATCTCACGAAGCTCTGCAATGTCGAACGGTGCAAGCCTTGCACCACAGGAAATCAAAATACTCTTTGCTGTCTTTCCTGCCGCCAGCTTATATTTCTTATACTGACGTACTGCAAAATGCTCCGGTTCTTCCTTTTCCAGTTCCTCAAACAGCATATCTACTGCATTTTTAAATGTCTCATCATCTTCCCTTGTTTCGGAAGCGTTGATAAACTCAAGCAGGGTCGCAAAGTTCTGTTCTTCTTCCGGTGCTTCATACCAGATATAGCCGATCAGGGCACAGTACAGAAGTCTCTCTGCTTTCGTCCAGAAATCCTCACTGGACTTCTCGCCTTCCCCTTTCGTGTTCACCATGATCGTATTTACCAGTTTCAAAATATCCTTTTCCGAATGGATATAGTGGAAGGGGTTATAATGCATACTCTTGGAAAAATTGATCGTATTCAATACTTTCACTTTATATCCATGCCGTACCAGCATCTTTCCGCACTCAATGATGATCGTCCCTTTCGGGTCCGTGACCACATAACTGATGTATTTTCCCATCTGCATCAAGTTGGGTTTTACATAAAAACGTGTCTTTCCTGAGCCAGATCCGCCAATCACGATCACGTTCTTGTTCCTCGCAAATTTCGGATTCTTTGGTCTGCCATTCATGGTCAGCCGTTCCGTCATGGTCAGCAGGATATTGTTTTCAAATACCGGGTCGATAAAGGGTGCAATGTCTTTTGCCGTCCCCCATCTTGCCGAACCATACTCCACTCCCTGCCGGAACTTTTTGGCATTTTTTCCTTTCATGTAGACCATGAGCTTCACTGCCACGGCTCCAGTAATCCCAACCAGCAATTCATTTTTATGCATACTTGGGAGAATCCTGCTAAATGCCATCTGGAAATTTAAGATCAGTACCATCAGTCTTTCTATCATGGAATCACCTACACAGTATTGATATAACCATGCCAGCTTATTTCCCACATAAAAGATCACGATATATGGAAGATTCATCAGAACAATCCGAAGCAGCTTATGTACATCCACCGGCGGTAATCTCTCCAGGTATCCTTTTCCTACACCAAGCAACTTCTGTAATCTGCTCATAATGACGGCTCCTTCTCCTTTCCTTTTGTTTTCTCCAGTTCCCTGTGCTTTGCAAGCGATTTGGTGATTGCCTGCTGTAACTTCTTCCTCACAGATGGTTTTTTGTCCTTATTCAGAGACTTGCCCGTGTATTCCTTAAAAGCGGCAGTCATCACATCAGCATCCCTTGCCTTAAAGAACACATAGTATCTTGGCGGGTCCGCAGTCACATCTTTTTTCAGGCTGAAATCAATGCTGTACTTCTTTGCTACCCGTTCAAAAGACTTGATGTTTCCATCTGTGATCTCAATGTTGGACAGCTGTACATTCTGCTTCATCAGCTTATCAAGGCTCTGTTTTCCCTTGTAGGTCTTATCCTCCTTTTCCTTCTGGGGCTGCTTCTGGTTTGTTTTCTGTCCCTGCTGTTTTTTCTCCTGCTCCATCTTTGCAAGAGCCTTTACCATGGCAGCTTTCAGCAAGTTGGCAGTGACCTTGCCACAGCGGATACAAAGTGAGACTGTTTTCTCATTCACTTCATCCTGCAATCACACCACGCCCTTTCTTCTCTCACTGCTGTCTTATCCTCATTTATCACATTGCTGCTCCTTTCCTCTCTTTTCTGCCAGTTTCATATATTCTTTTTCTGATTCCGCCCCCACTTTGATACAGCACCAAAGGACAAATCCATATACCAGAAATACTGCAGCCGCAGCAACGATCAATACTGTTTTTGTCATCTTCTTTTCTCCCTTCACATCTCTTGAAATTTTTCAAAAGGGCATCTATGAATCCTGTGTCCATAAATGCCCTCATCCATTACTGAAAAATCCTATGATCTCTTATTTTTTCTTTTTGCGAAGAATCACTGTGCCACCAAGACCAGCCATTCCAGCCCCTGCAAGCAGAATCCAGAACAGAATCGGAGTATTATCTCCTGTCTTTGGTGAAGTCGATTTCTTTGTTTCTTTTGTGGTTTTCGTCTCCGGCGTTGGTGTGGTTTCTGGTGTTTCCGTCGGTGTCTCTGTTGGAGTTTCCTCCGGTTTCGCCTCATCCTTCATCACAACCTTCTGGATTTCTCCAGTATCTTTGACCGTAAACTTTACATCCTCTGCAACCAGATAACCGTCCGGTGCAGTTTCTTCACGAAGGGTATATTCCCCGATTGGAAGCATCTCAATATAGTGTGGTTTTTCTTCAGATGTCCAGCTTTCTACGGTCTTTCCATCTTTGTCAAGGATTGTCAGTTTCGCTCCTGGCAGCTCCTTACCAGAAATATCGGTCTTGGAAATCTGCACTTTTGTCACATCATCCTTCATTTCCACTTTCTGTACTTCACTGGTATCTTCCACCGTAAAAGTGATGCTCTCTGCTGTCACATAACCGTCCGCAGGAAGTGTTTCTGTCATGGTGTACTTCTTGCCAGCGGTCAGTTCTTTGATGATATGTGCTTCTTTACCGGAAGTCCATTCATCCACAGTGTTTCCACTCTCATCTGTGACTTTTAGTTTTGCTCCCTCAATCTCCTTTCCGTCTGTCAGGGATGTTTTGGTAAACTCTACGGTTGTCGGCTCATCTTCAAAAGTGAACGCATAAGACAGTGTTTCCTTATCTGCCCCACCATATTCAAAAGTAAATTCCTGTACCTGGTCTGTTGTCGCAAATCCCGGTGCCGGGGAAGTTTCTTTCACATAGTAGGTATAGCCAAGTGGCAGATCTGCCGTAAAGGTCAGTTTTCCTTCCTTATCCGTAGCCTGCTCCTCAATAACCGTATTTGCTTTCAGGATCACATCGCCTTTTGCATTGACAATATCTTCTTTATTGCACAGGGCAAATACAGCCCCTTCCAGTACACGGTCGGAATCTTTTTCTTTCTTTAGCACGTTCACTTCTGCCTTCTGACGTTTGTTCTGCCAGTCAGCGGAATAAGTAACAACTGCGGTATTCTGGTCACGGTAAGTCAAATCTACTTCACGAGTTTCTCCATCCAAGACATATCCACTTGCTGTCTCTTTCTCTTTGACATAGTATTTGCCAAGAGGAAGGTCTGTCAGTTTTGCCACGCCTGTTTCATCCGTCGTGATCGTTGCTACCAGTGCATCTTTCTTGTAGTAATCTTCACTCTCGCCATCCGCTGCTTTTATATCTTCTAAGGCATAAACCTCAAAAGTAACCTCTTTCAGGGAACCGGAAAGATATTCAAACAGATGCTTCATCCACCCGCCAATGGAATCCAGTGCAGATACTTTCTCCAGGAACTCACCTTTTTTATTGATGATAAGTGTTCCGGTTGGCACTGCATCTTTCATCTCTACCTTCTGGATCTCGGCAGTATCGTCCACAGTAAAAGAAACTTCTTCCGCCATCAGATAGCCATAAGGAGCCATTTCTTCACGAAGGGTATACGTCTCCCCGGCTGTGAGTCTTTCAATCAGATGTTCCTCACCCTTTACAGACTTCCATGTATCTACCACATTTCCATCCTTATCAAGCACCGTAAGCGTTGCCCCGGAAAGTTCCACGCCTGTCGTAATATCGGACTTCGTAAAGGTTACTTTTGTCGGCTGGTTCTTAAATACAGATTCCAGCTCTACCACTTTCACATCCTGTCCCTGATATTTGGCAGTCACTTCCAAAGTCTCAAAAGAAGAGACATACCCTGCCGGAGCTGCAAGTTCTTTGATATAGTAAGTACCAAATGGAAGGTCAACGTCAAATACTGCCCTTCCATCTTCCCCACTGACTGCTTTTCCAAGTAAGGTATCTGCCTTCACAATCACTTCTTCATGTGTCAGAATATCTTCTTTTGCATAGATGCCAAACTCTGCACCTGCCACAACCGTTTCTGTCTCTGCATCCTGTTTTACTACGGACACTTCCACTTTCTGACGGTCATTCTCAAAAGTTGCTGTCTGCTCGATGACTGGTGTTTTCTGGTCTTTGTATTCAAATGTTACTGTCTGTGCTTCTTCGTTTAACACAAAGCCCTCTGGTGCTGTCTTTTCAACAATCTTATAGGTTCCAAGTGGAAGGTCGGTGATCTGTGCCTTTCCATCCTTATCCGTGGTAACAGTTCCTACCAGTTCCCCGGAAGCATACTCCAGGATACGGTTTCCGTTATCATCTTTCTGGAAGTCTGCTGTATAAATATCTTCTGCAGCATACATCTCAAAGACTGCTCCCTCCAGAGTTTCTTTCTGATAAGTAAAGTCATCTTTATAACCATTTAAGACCTTACCCTGTTTTACGATGTTCAGTTCTCCCTTAACCGGATGATTCTCGTATGCAATCTCGATGATCACATCGCCGGAAGTTCCGTCCATCTGATATGCTGTATTGGAATCTACATTCACCTCATAGTAATTCTCATTGAGCGTATATCCATAAGGTGCGTTCACTTCCTCAATACGGTAATGTCCAATTTTCAGATTCTGTGGAAGGATTAAGTATCCCTGCTCATCTGTAAAATAAGATTTGTGTTTTACCGTCGTCGGATAGGTTGTTACCTGTTCCACATACTTTTCTGTATCCAGGTTAAAAATCTTAAACTCTGTATTCTTCTGAAGCACTGCTTTCTTTGTCTCATCGTCCTGTTTGATGATCTTCAGCTTTGCTTCAAACTCTTTGTCAAGCAGCACTCTCCATACCTGCGGTGTAGTCGGATGATTTTCCGTAATCTGCACGATGAAATCATTGACCGGAGTGTAATTATGTGGCGTGGTTGTTTCACGGACGATGTAAGTTCCATAAGGAAGTGCAATACTGCGGGCATACCCTTTCTCATCCGTAAAGATCTCTGTTGCACCATTTTCCCCTATCACTACCGGCTTGACAGAATCAAAGTCATAGCTGCCATCTTCTTTTACTGTCAGGGATGATACCAGATAAGCGGTAAATCCTGCACCTTTCAGTAAATCGGCATCTGTCTTTCCGTTGTTCGCTGCCTTGATAATCTCAAATGGCTGCTTCATCACCTGTTCCAGAGACAGACAGTCACGCTTCACTTCCGCTACAAGATCACCCTCGTAGTTGCAGACCAGATCATGTTCTTCTTCATCTGCCAGGTAACCCGTTGGCGGAGTAATCTCTTTTACATAGTAATTACCAAGGTATAATCCATCTACGGAAGCCTGTCCATTCTTATCTGTTGTGAGAGTGGCAACCTGCTCGCCTGCTTTGTAGATCACACCAGTTGCTCCATCCGGATGGACAATATCCTCACGGGCATACAGTCCATAGACTGCCTTTTCTAAAGTAGCATCTCCCTGTGGAACAGCCTTCTTTGTTTCTTTGTCCTGCTTCTGTAAGGAAATCTTTGCTATCACACGCTCGTTTCTGAAGGTATGCTTAAATGTCAGTTTCGCTTCCTTATCGTTTGTATAAGAAAAAGTAAACGTATAGACATCATCCGCATTTCTCAGATAGCCTTCCGGAGCCTGTACTTCCTTTACATCATAGGAAAATCCCAGCGGCAGGTCTGCGGTAAACTTCGCCATTCCATCATTTCCAGTTGTCACTTTCTCAATCAGAGTGCCTTTCTTTACAACAACCGTTCCATCTGCATTTTTAATGTCACTGGCTGCATAAAGTCCAAAAATTCCTCCATCCAGAGGATTTTCTGTATCCTTATCCTGCTTTGTCACAATCACTTCTGCTTTCTGTCTGTCATTCGTAAAGGTTGTCTCAGAAAAAACAACATCTACATTCTGTCCTGCATAAGAAAGAGTGACAGACTTTTCTTCCCCGGCATTATAAAATCCGGTCGGAGCCTGTTTTTCTTTGACGATATATGTACCAAGATGCAGATTTTTCAGAATGACTGCCCCATTCGAGTCTGTTGTCAGATTCTCTTTGACCAGATCACCCTTGCTGTAAACCTTGGCACCATAAGCAGTTTTAATATCTGCCCCGGCATACACATCATAAATCGCACCTTTCTGTCTGCGTTTCTCATACTTAAATGTTGTTCCATTCTCGGTGACATCTGCACCTGTCAGAACCTGACCTTCTTTATAAACAGTCAGCTGGCCCATCTGTTCTTCATCCGGAACAGTCACAGTTGCTGTTTTGCTGACTTCCAGTTTTACGTTGTAGGCAGTTGCATTGATACGGTATCCTGTCGGAGCTGTAATCTCTTTCAGATATACGGTATTCTGTGTCTTAATGATCTGTACGGACGCTTCCCCATTCGCATCAGTTGCCGGTAACTTTGTGATCAAATTTGTACAGTTTGCATCACTGTATAAACCAAACACGGCACCTGCCAGCTTTGCGTCTGCTTTTGCATCTCTTTTAATCACCTTAACACTTGCGTACTGTACCCATGTTACTTTGAAGTCCACATATTTTTCATCATCCACACCTTCACCAAATACCAGTGCCAGGTCCTGTGAACTAGATCCGGTACTGATCTTATACGCAGAATAATCTTTTGTTACACTGCCTTTCATCGTTGCAGACCAGTTTCCTGCGACATCCTGTACCTGTGTAAGAGGTGCAGATAAGTAAAACTTGGTTCCACCACTGATTTCCACTGCTTCGCCAGCTTTGCTTGTCTTTCCGGTTGTCACGTTATGGAGTTTCACACCACTTGGGAGTTTCATTGTGATACTCTGCAGTTCATCTGCTTTAAAAGTGATTTCCTTTGTTCTCTGGCTGTTGCCATCTACATAAGCTGTCACATCTGCATCTGAAAAAGACATTGCCACATCCGGAATATCTGGCTGAGAAATACAATAATTATAAAGTTTTTTCGCAAGATTCTGTGCAGTAGTGTTTGCACCAGAAAAAGCATCGGAACTGCCATTCGCATATGACGCAGCAAGATGTACCAGAATAAATCTGGCTCCTGCACTCAGGTTTCCATAGCCATTTTCTTCTGTAAAAAATCCATCATCGCCAGAGGCTTTTGTGCCATAGTAGCATACTTTAGCCAGTGCTTTGCCATCCCCAACCTTATTAATTGTATATGTTCCCGTACCAGGTCCCGGTTTGGACGGCTGTACACAATAAGCTGTGGCGGACACATTACCGAATTTTACGGTATACTGATACGTCAGATAAGTTCCATAACCATAATCCGCATATCGGTATTCGGCACCTCTTGTCACTGAAACCTGTTGTGAACTTCTTGCATTTCCTGCTGCCGCCATAAATGTCACTGTTTCACCCGGCTCCATCTCATACAAGTCAATTCCTTCATTTTCTGCCTGATCCATTACTTCTGAAACAGTCAGACCAGATTCTTCATCTGTTGTTACTTCCTGTCCATCTGTAAGATCAGTCACAATCTCTTTTGCCCTGTCCGAATCAGCATCTTCCTCCGCATTACCGGAATCTTCTGTTTCACCGGCATTTCCTTCACCAACTGTATTTTCAGAAGAACTCTTTGTCTGTTCTTCTGTTTCTGGCTCTTTTACCGTAATGTTTCTGCTTACTCTGTAAGCTGGGTGACCGCTGACTGGATCTACTGCATAGACAGCTTTGTAGGTATCCGGTGTATGTGCGTCAAAATCTGTACCGGCTTCACTCTTTGCTTCATGGAATAAAACTTTCACCTTTTTTTCATTCACGCCCTCTATACCGGACAGATCGACTTCCACCTCAAATTCTTCTCCATAGGGAATCTCAATATCCTTTGCTTCCACAATTTCATCTTTATCAAGAGTATCCTGCACATCCTGCAGTTCCGGATATTGCTGTTCAAATGAAGTTGGCTCTGGTTCTAATTCAGAAGCAGAAACCGTGACTGGTTGAACGATAACAGACGCCAAAGTTGCAACTGCCATAAATCCTGACAAGAATCTTTTAAATCGCATTTTCATTTTGACTGAGTCCTCTCTTTCTTCGATAATTTACTCCACTTTCGTTCAGGCTTACACCTGCATGAATCAATCATAGGAACCACCTCCCTTATGTCTTGGATTGACTTTTAAATAAAAACAGGATTGAGCTATTTAAGCCGCAAGAGGTAATTCGTAATCATTCCTGCCAAGGGTGCCTCTCATCCATTGCCCTTCACGTTGTCACCGAATGCCCGCCGCCAGATGCGTAGCTGGGAAATTCAGGTATCCTCTTGCTGCTGATATGAAATTGTCAAGGTTCACTTTTAGGGGGGAATTTATTGTTTTGAATTAAAATAGACATTTGCCCCTCCACTAACCGCATGTGTGAAAGGGCAAAAATTAACCTGTTTGAAATTTTTTTATAAAATTTTTTTGAAACAGCAAAAACTTACAAAGTTTCCAGCCTGTCTTTTAGTTTCTGCAATACTTTGTTTTTCCTGTTTCTGATTGTCTTTGTACAACACCCGAAATACTGTGCTGTTTTTTTAACTGTGTACTCTTCAAAAAATAATAATCTTATCAATTCCATTTCTTCTTCTGACAAATATTTCAGTGCTTCCTGCAGCTCTTGTATTTCTGACACCCTGATGACTATTTCTTCTGGTGATAATATATGCAAATAACTGTTGTAACTCGTTTCCCCTACTTTTTCTATTCCGCACACACCATTTTTCTGCATTTTTTCAAGCTGGTATCTTTCTTTTCTTCTTGACTGGTACCATGCCAGATATACGTCTCTGGTAACTTCTATGAGAGTTTCATTTACACGCAGCACATA
>ULOD01062862.1_pt1 | contig 12694 bp, 10 predicted proteins | sample 1952351 | NCBI WGS metagenome assembly ULOD01 (sample SAMEA4835596, study PRJEB28245) | human gut metagenome | biome: gut microbiome; material: fecal sample | place: Denmark | collected 2008 | reverse complement strand
GCAGAAATAACTCCTTTTCGGTCGATGCGGGTATTTCTGCGGCAGCTTTCGGCGTCGATACCCCTCCCTTTAATTTGCCGACTGTTTCCCGTTTACTTATAGAAAGTATTTCCGCCGATGAACTCCCTCAGTATTGAAGTCGGGGGTATTTCATCATCAACTTCCGCTTCGGCAAAGTAATTGAGGAACTTAACGATGCTCCTCGCGGCACAGTAATGCACACTGTCCGGCGGAACGGCCTCAAGCAGCGGGTAAACGAATCGTTTCAGGACGGCAACTTCATAATGAAGAGTTGTGTTCAATATCCTGTCGGCGTTTTCCTGATAAGGGAAAATCCAGCGTGCTTCGCCGCGGCGAACGCTTGCCCACATTCCGAGTGTGTGTTCCATGCTTGCATTGCGCGTTTCATAATCGCGGACAAGGCGGCGAAGCAGGCGCAGATCCGTCGTGCGGATGCGGTTATGATCGTCAAGGTTCAGCGTTGTAAGCGCAGAAACATATATTCTGAAAACAGAATTCGGATCGCAGCTGCCGAGCATGAGCGGATTGAGGGCATGGATGCCTTCTATTATGAGCGGTTGATCGCGATGAAGCTTCAGCACCTTGCCTTGTTTCTCACGCTTGCCTGTTTTGAAATTAAACAGCGGAATTTCCGCCTCGCAGCCGTCAAGCAGAAGCGCAAGATCCCCGTTGAATCGCGGAATATCCAAAGTGTTGATGTGCTCAAGATCCATTTCACCGTTAGTATCACGCGGAATTCTGTCGCGGTCGATATAGTAATCATCCAGCGACAGCATAACCGGATCCAGTCCGTCGGCGCGCAGTTGGGTTGCGATCCTGTTTGCGGAAGTCGTTTTTCCCGAAGACGACGGTCCGGCAAGCATAACGGCTTTTGCACGGCGGGCAATAATCTCATCCGCAACCCGCGCATAAGTCTTTTCATGCAAAGCTTCATTAACCCGAATCAACTCGCGAACGGTTCCGTTTTCAACACGCCGGTTAAGGTCAACCGCATTTGCAACATGCATAAGCCGCCCCCAGCGGTCGCTCTCGGCGAAAACCGCAAGCAATTTCGGACTGTTTTCATATTTGGCGGGAACGGCGGGATCATCTTTTGAAGGAAGCAGCATAACAATTGCCTCCGGAAGCGTATGCAGTTCAAAAACATGAACATAATCCGTTGACGGAGCCATCTCGCCGTAAAAATAATCCATGTAATCGCTGTAATCCGGGCAGGAATACACATCAAAATAGCTGAACCGCCGGCAGCGAAGCAGCTCTGCCTTATCCTGCTGTCCGTCCTTTGTGTAAAACTCGATCGCATCGCAGACATCAAGCCTTCGCCGAACAAACGGATATGCCGCCGCTGTTATCCGTTTCATTTCGCTTCGGAGCAAATCGGTATCCGCCTCGTTCAGCGGCGCACCCGTCCCCGCCTTCTCTACAGTAATGTAAAGTCCGTCGCCCGCCGAGTAACGAGTCACAAGCCTTGCGCCCGGAAATAGTTTTCGAACGGCAATAATGAGAACGAATTGCAGCGTGCGTTCATAAACGCGGCGCCCCTCATCATCGCCATATCGCAGCAGCCGTATGCTGCATTCGCGCTTGGGTGTGTAATTCAGATTGAAGACCTCTCCCCCTATCATAGCCGCAACAGGTTTTTCCGCCGGGTTTGAAAAGTCCGTTCCCGCTCGTCGAAGTGCACAAAGAATGCTTTCGCCTGCTGTAATATCTATGTTTTTTCCCTCAACAGCAACATTCATCCTGTTCAATTCCTTTCACTTTTATTGTCCTCGCCTTTATCGCTCGAAAGCCGTCAATTAAGCGCGGTGTGAATATATTGTAATCGTTTCGGCGGCGGATTACAATCGCCGAACGAGTGAATTTGAGACAATTTTTAAATATATTTTGGCTTTTGGCAAAAAACACGCCTCCGAAGTGTTGACAAGCGGAAGAAAAGTTGATAGAATATTTGAACGTCAGCGGGCAGGATACACGGTATGCGCCTGTAGCTCAGCAGGATAGAGCAACGGCCTTCTAAGCCGTAGGTCCCGGGTTCGAATCCCTGCAGGCGCGCCAATCTTCTTTTTGGCGGCGTTGTTTGACAAGCTAATATGGTGGGTGTAGTTCAGTTGGCTAGAGCGCCAGATTGTGGCTCTGGAGGTCGTGGGTTCGAGCCCCACCACTCACCCCATTTTCATCAAAACCCCTGGGATTATCATTGGGGTGTCGCCAAGAGGTTAAGGCACGGGACTTTGACTCCCGCACCGTAGGTTCAAATCCTGCCACCCCAGCCAGATTTGACCCGTTAGCTCAGTCGGTAGAGCACTTGACTTTTAATCAAGGTGTCCGGAGTTCGAATCTCCGACGGGTCACCAATCTTTGCATTCGGTTTTTGTTTCATTTATCAATTTAAATGAAACATTGCATTGCAGAGGGCATCAGCGGGCGTGGCGGAATTGGCAGACGCGCCGGATTTAGGTTCCGGTGCCGCAGGGTGTATGAGTTCGAGTCTCTTCGCCCGCACCACTTTAAGGTTGATTTTAATATGCGGGAATAGCTCATTTGGTAGAGCGCCGCCTTGCCAAGGCGGAGGTGGCGGGTTCGAGCCCCGTTTCCCGCTCCAACCTTTCGGAGTTGCGGCAAAGGATGCGGGTATAGTGTAATGGTAACACATTAGCCTTCCAAGCTGAGATAGTGGGTTCGAGTCCCATTACCCGCTCCATTTTTCTGAATTTCAATCACATATGCGGGAATAGCTCATTTGGTAGAGCGCCGCCTTGCCAAGGCGGAGGTGGCGGGTTCGAGCCCCGTTTCCCGCTCCAAACTCTCGAAGGTTTCGAGAGTTTTTTGTGTTTTTGCACTCATGTTCAGCTTGAATATGCTGATTTACACTGAAATCCGAAAGGATCGTTTGAACCGTGATTTACACCCTCCTCACCAATAAGGCAATGCGTACTGCATACGCTGCCCATGCCGGGCAGGTTGACAAATGCGGCGTGCCTTATATTTTTCACCCCATTCATCTTGCGGAACAAATGCCCGATGAAATTTCGGTCTGCGCAGCACTTCTTCACGACGTTGCAGAGGACACGGACATAACACTCTCTGAACTTGAATCCGAATTTCCGTCGGCTGTTATCGATGTGTTAAAACTGCTGACGCATAAAGACGGCATTGACTATTTCGATTACATCCGGGCAATCCGCAGCAATCCGACAGCAGTCCGCGTCAAACTTGCGGACATTGCGCATAATTCGGACGAAACACGTTATGCGGGCTGTTCCGAAATCGATGCGGAGCAGCTTGCCGCACGGCGGGCAAAGTATGAAAAAGCAAAAGCCATTCTTCAAGCGAAAAATTCAAACGCTACTTAATGTGTGTTTTGCCTTCGACAACAGATTAATTGCCGATTCGGGAATGTTGATCTTTTCTCCGCCGTCCCGCTTTTCCCGTCAGCAGCAATGCCGCCGCGATACCGCAAAATCCTCCCAAAAATTTTGTCAGCAAAAGCGGAACCGATGTTCCTTTTGTCCGAAAAATTGCGATTTCGGAAACTGCGGTTACCCCGCAAGGATATTCTAAATCTGTAATATACGGTTGTCAAGAGGCTGCGTCGAAACGGAGTTCGTTTAAAAGCCCCTTTCATTTGCACAAATGCCCCGCCCCCTTGAAAATCCCCTGTGTGTGCTGTATAATATTATTGAATTTAAATCACATTGCATGTGACTCGAATTCAATTCAAACACGGAGGAACAAAAAATGTTTTGCCCAAATTGCGGAAACCACATCCTTGATGCAAACGCATCGTTCTGCCCCAACTGCGGTGCTCAGTTGAACAGCTTCACCCAAGGCAATGATCAAAGTTCTGCTCAGCAGGATTTTCAGCAGGATTCACAGCAGAATTCGCAGCAGGATTCACAGCAGGATTCACAGCAGAATTCACAGCAGGATTCACAGCAGGATTTTCAGCAGGACTCGCAGCAGGATTTTCAGCAGGACTCACAGCAGAATTCGCAGCAGGACTCGCAGCAGTCGTGGTATAATCAATTCAACTACACCCCGCCGCAGCAGGACTGCACGCCGTGCGCGCCTTCCGCAAATTATAACGGACTCAGCATTGCAGGCTTCTCGCTTTCCTGCGCTGCACTTCTTTCTAGCATCTTTCTTTTCGGCCTGTTTCTTTTCGGCCTGCCCGGCGTTGTGGGGCTTATTCTGTCCATTGTCGGACTTTGTCAATGCAATAACCGTTCGGAAAAAGGACGCGGTCTTGCAATTGCGGGAATTGCAATCGGTGCAGTTCTGACCCTTCTTATGATTCTCACGTACGCCGGTCTTATTCTTGTGTTCGACAACGTGCTTGACAACGTGCTTGACAACGTATGGAATTCCGGACTCCGCTATTATTGATTTCACGGTTTGCAACCGTCAAACATAAAAATCGGGAGTTCCTGTCAGATTGGCAGTCTTCCGATGAAAACGCCGGTTTAAGCTTATTTTCGCGAAAAAGGATGAAGATTCAACCTTTTTTCGCAGTAAATCGAATCGTTTCGAAAAAAAACAAATATAATTTCAATGCAGCCTGTGTTGATTAAGCCGTTTTTTCCGATTCGGCAATTCGACAGGTTTTGTGGGTCTGCAAACAAAGTTGAAGGGAGAGCCTCCGCTGTTCGGGGGCGAACAAAAAATGAACGCTTTTATTGCAATTATCCTGGGCCTTGTTCAGGGACTTTGCGAATTTCTTCCGATTTCAAGCAGCGGTCATCTTCTGCTGCTTCAAAAAATCTTCGGCATATCGGACGGCGGACTTTTCTTCACCGTCATGCTGCATCTCGGCACTTTGGCAGCGGTGCTTGTTGTTTACCGCAAACGCATCATTGAAATGCTGCTCCACCCGGTAAAGCAGGCAAAGTATTGGATCTGGATGATCGTTGCGACACTCGTAACCGCGGTTATGGCACTCGTATTCAAAGATATCATTGATGCGGCGAACGAAGGCAGTCTGCTAGGCTTCTGTTTCCTTTTCACGGCGGCGCTGCTTGTGCTCTGCGATTTTATACGTCAGAAAGTCGAATGCAAACTTACCGTTCCTTCAATGAAGTGGTATCATGCGGTGTTTATCGGTTTTGTTCAAGGCGTTGCCATCCTGCCCGGCATTTCAAGATCGGGTTCAACCATCACGGGCGCAACGCTTTGCAGCATGAAAAAAGAAGACGCTGCGGAATTCAGTTTTCTGCTTTCAATTCCTGCAATTCTCGGCGGTGCGGTGCTTGAAATTCCCGGTGCGGTCAGCGCAGGCGCAGCAAACATAAACTGGCTTTCGGTCGTGCTCGGCGTTGCCGCTGCCGCCGTTTCGGGCTATTTTGCGGTGCGTTTCATGATAAAACTCATCACAAAGCATTCACTCTGGGGTTTTGCGATTTACACGGCGATTCTCGGAGCTTTCATCGTGCTTGATCAAAATATTCTGCACCTTATCGCTTGGTAAGTCTGCGGCGCAAACGCTTCATTTTTTACAGAAAGGCAGCAAAAAATGGATTGCACACAAACTGAGGAAAACATTCGCACGCTGTCCGCAGCAATTGCCCGGCTTGCAATTTTCCGAAACGAACTGCTCACTCGTCCCCTCGGAAAACTTTCCGAGCTTCTTCGCTTTGCCGATATCGGCAACGTGCAAAACGCTGCGGACGCACTTTCCGCTTTGACTTCGGAGCTTGTTTGCTGCGGCGCACGCAGAGTAAGCGGCAATATCTGGCACGATTACATTCTTGATACGGTGTTGCTGACCGACAACGTGTTTTCATGTGCCGCTGCTTCCGGAAAGGCGGACGATGCCGTCATTCACGCAATGCAGCTTGAGCTTTCCGCGCTGAAAACTCTTTCGGAGGCAGATGAAAACGTTTTGCACTCCATAATTTGCAATTGCACGGAACAAAAGCAAAAAAAGAATTCAAAGGATGCCGCCTCTGTGATTGCCTCCGCTGCGTGGGGCGGCGCCCCCGTTGCACCCATGCCCCGTGAATTCAAACCCAAACAGCCGCCTGCAAAAACCGAATTCCCGCCGCCCGTGTGGCAATACGGTGAGTTCGGCATTCGCGACAGTTATTATGCGGACGTTGCTCTTGAAGGCATGTATCGGCGTTTTCTCGAGTCTGATGATTGGTCCGAGCTTGTGAACGACCTTTGGAATTTTCACTCTTCGTACGGAAGCGGAATCTTCCTCAAATACCGAAACTTCATCTTTGACGGTGCGCTGAAACCGCTTCACGAGCTGCGGGCGGGTGATTTTGTTCCGCTGATGGACGCGGAATACCGTATACTGTTGAACAATGCGATTGCATTTATGCGGGACGAAAGCGCACATCCGATGCTTCTTTGCGGGCAGCAGGGAATGGGCAAAACGACCATGATGCTTGAGCTGACGGACGAATTGCCCCAGCTCCGCCTTGTTTACACACTCAACGGCAGCCTGAATTGCATTGATTTGCTTGCAAAATTGCGTTGTCAGCCGCTCAAATTCATGCTCCTCTGCGATGAGCTGCGGGAGGATACATGCGAAACGGTGACAGAACCTTTGCTGCCGATGAATGTTTTGCTTGCGGCCTGTTCAAAATCACCCGTGCTCCCGAGTCTTTTTGAAGTAGTCGTTGACCTGCCCGTTTTGCAGCTTAACGAATTCGTTCGTATTGTAACGGCTTTGCTTGCTGCCGAAAACGTTGACGCAGCGCCCGAAATAATCCGAAGCGCATGCGTTGATTACCAGGTGGATACAAGATGTGAATTCAACGTGGCAGCCGCAGTTCGCGTGAAGGAGCTGCTCCTTTCATAAAAGCCGAAGCCCTTGTGCATAACGCATTTTTTTGCTGCATAAAATTATTGACGAAAAAGATAAAACGCATTGCCCCTGTTTGCGGCAATGCGTTTTGTTTTAAAAGCCGTTATCAAATTCAGTCAACGCGCTTCTTTCCCCAGAAGAAAAGCGCAACGGTTCCGGGCCCCGTATGGCTTCCGATGGTTGTTCCGATTGAAGTTATCAGCACCTTGCCGTTAAGCTTCGGGAAAGTCGCTTCAACAAGGTCCGCAACCGCACGTGCATCGTCATAGCAAGCTGAATTGCAAATGAAGCATTTTTCGGAATAATCAAGTCCGTTCTCCGCATTCTCGACCATTTTTTGAACGATTTCGTTAATTGCGCGCTTTTTCGTGCGTATCTTGGCGCGCGGAGTAAGCCTGCCCAAATCATCGCAGTTCAGCAGCGGGCAAATATGCAGAATCGAGCCGATAAACCCGGCGGATTTCGAAATTCTTCCCCCGCGCACATAATATGTCAAGTCGGTTGAGAAGAACCAATGATGCATGTTAAGCTTGTGTTCCTCCACCCAGTCATGAAGCGCGTCTATATTCATGCCGGAATCGCGAAGCTCCGCCATCTTATCGATTATAAGTCCGTACCCCGATGATGCACCGAGAGAATCGACGATATAAAGCTTTCTTTCGGGATATTTTTCGCGCAAAACCTGTGCTGCCGCGCATGCGGAATTAAACGAACCCGAAATTCCGGAGGACAGAGTAACATGCAAAACATCCTTTCCTTCTGCAAGGAAGGGTTCAAAAAATTGCAAATACTGATCCATGTTCACCTGCGAAGTGGACGTCATTGCGCCTTCCGCCATGCGGCGGTAAAACTCATCGAACGGGATGCTCTGCCCGAGATCATCCGGATACGTAACTCCGTCAATCGTGTAGTTGAAGCAAACATAGGAAACTTTGAGCTGTTCGAATCGTTCCTTGGGAAGGTCTGCAGTTGAACAGCAAGTGAGGACAAATTCGTTCATGACATTAAGAACCGTTGACTTACGGAGTCCCGCAAGTCCCTTTCATATTTCATAATTCGATACACAAAAAACACCTGATTTGCAGTCGGCACATACCGACCGCAAAAAGATGCAGTCTGTTTTATGAAATTCCCCCACACATTCACCAGCGCGTATCGAACCCGCGCGCTGCATGTGCAGGTCAATAATATAGAAATTTTATTAAAAAGTCAACCGCTGTTCAACAAATCAAATAAATATATAATACGCGGGCGTATTTCCTGTCAACAACGCTTTCCTGCCGGACGATTACATAAAAATACCCCCCTGCGCATTCGGCAAGGGGGCATCGGCTGATATGAATTTTGAATCGGTATGCTGTTTGAAGTGTTTATTAAACTTGCTGTGGATTATGTGTCGGTTAAGTGTTATAATGCATATGAAGCTGTTTAAGCTCGGGTTCTGCTTTCAGCAAAGCTGAATCCGTTAATTGCCGCTCGCAGACGATGAATGAAGTTGAACATGCGGGTTGGGAGTACAAGGAGAGAAACAAACATGAGAAAACGCAATTTCTTTTCATTCATCGGCTGCTTTGCGGCCGTCATTTCCGCGCTGTGCTGTGCAACGGCATTTGCGGAAGGAGCAAGCTCCGCCAAAACGACAAGTTTCGGGACGCTTGTGCTTATCTGCGCCGGCATTGCGCTGCTCGGTATCATTGCAGGCATTATTTTAAGGCGACGCTGATAAAAGTTCTGTTCGAAACGGATTATTCATCCTCTGTATCGCTTGTATCGCTTGAAAAATGTGCCGAAAGCCTCGACAGGATGTCTGCCGTACTGTCGTTCGTGCTGCCCGATTCTTCGGTGTCGTCGTCCGCGCTGTCTCTCATGTCATTTTCACACATGCTGCAAGCTTTTTCGGGGTCAATGTCCGAATACAGCACCTTCAGCAAGCCGTCGCCGTACCTGTCAAGCATCATTGCCGGCACATATATGCTGCGGCGAATAACATCGGCACAAGGGGCTTCTCCGCCGCACGGAACGAAGGTTTTGTAGCGAATTTCGCCGTCGTGCATGTCCATTTCGAAGTTGCCGAAAACAAGTCCGTAGTTCGCTCGTGTCAGGAACTCTGCCGTGCGCTTCATCGTTGCGGCATCGCCTTTATCCGGGCCCAGAGGTGAAAAAACGTAGATAAGATAGTCTTTCTCGCGCACATCAACAATGTACCGAACCGATTTGAGCTTGCAACTCAGGCTGAGGTTGAAAATGAACCTGCCGCGCTCGCTGTCAAAGTCGAAACGCCATTCGTCCTCCTTAAGGAAGGCGTTGATGCTGTCCGCAATTGCTGTTGAATAAGTTTGTCCTTTTCTTGCCATTTTAGTTTTCTCCTTTCGGTTTCTGTGTTTTTAGTGAGTTTTCAGTTCTGCTCACTCTTCATTTACTTTATCGGGCTTTTTTGTTTTTTCCCCACGGTTTTCAATGATATATTTTCATCGCCCGCGGGAAGAAAGCCTGCTTATCCGTTCGGGAGTGTTTCAAACGCTCATGCGCTGCACGTTTCGGCGTCAGCCGCCCGCGCATCAAACGCATGTGCATTCGTTTTTCCCTTACACTTTATTTATCGGGAAAAATTGCTTTTTCCCGGCAGCAACAGCTAATATATTTTTAATATTCGCTGCACCGCTTTTTCGATCAGTCCCATACATCGGTGTCTCCGCTCAGTTCGGGCGGCTTCAATACATCCCCGATTCGCCTGCGCTTTTTTTCTTTCTTCGGTTTTTGCGGCGCAGAGCGCAGCTCCGTCCCCAATTTTATCGGATAATCAAAAATCAGCGGAACATCCTCTGCAAGATACGGGCAGCATCTGCCGTGGAAGATAATGGTTTCGTTTTTTTGCAGCCTTTGCAGACGCGATGTTGAAATCAACGGTCTTCCGTACTCGTTGTTCCCCGCAAGTCTGCTGATATACGTCAAAAAATCCATTTCCCGCGTGTGAAGATAGATCATGTTTCCGCAATTGTCGAGAATAGCGCGGCTCACGTTTTCGCCGTACTTTTCAACAAGCTGTCCGTACGACTGAATGACCATGTGCAGCCGAATATTGCGGCTCCTTGCCGCCGTGATCATCGGAACGATATCGCCGAGCGCGGGCAGGTTGCAAAACTCCTCAAGGATGATATTCGTCCTTCGCGGCAGCGACCCGCCGTGCCTTTCCGCTGTTTCAAGCAAGGTTGTGTAACACTGGCTGATAAAGAGCGTCGCCAGAAAATGAAAGGTTGTTTTTTCATCCGGGATGACGACAAAAACCGCCGCTTTTGCCTCCCCAATCCGTTCAATATCAAATGACGTATCATTCAGCATCTCAGTCAGTGCAGGTGCGGACTTGAACACGCGCACAAGCTGATCAAAGGTTGACCTTATGCAGGACTTTGTGTTCTCGGCCGTCATACCCAAATAACCCGCAAGGTTTTGGTAGATCTCGCCGTCCGTCGGCAAATTTCGGAAGCATTTATCAAGCGTTCCGTCGGCAAGCTTTTCATATCGCCATTTCAGCAGATTCTTCATGTTCAGCTTTTCGCCCAATGCAAGAAGCAGCAGGCATATGCCCAGAGCAAGCTGCCCTGCGGACTCGTTCCAATAGGGATCCTTTGTATCGACTCTTCGAAAGAAAATGTCGTTCAGCATATCATTAAGCTGCAAAACGGCCTTTTGCTGCCCCTCTTCCCCGCTTTTGTACCCCCTCTCTATAACCCCCATCGGGTTCCATGTGTCGGGTGAACGCTGCGGATCCCTCATGTTGATGATAACTGTTTTATAGCCCTTCGCGGAAAGAAAACTTTCGGATTTCCGCGCAAGCTCGCCCTTCGGGTCAACAATAACCATTGATTCATCCGCCGCCGCACAGGAATAAATGAGAGGAAGCACGAATCGCAGCGTCTTCATTGAGCCCGTATCCCCGACTATCAGCGAATGCGAATCACTCGGATCCGTATAAACCGTGTCGCCGTCGCGCAGCAGCACCGGCCCGCCCTTGGACTTTGCAGCCGCATCATGCAATGCGAACGGCGCAAGATCCTGCTTCATCTCTTCGCAAGTCGCCATCCTTGAATCCTGATATTTCAATCCATCACTCAGCATATTGTGTTCCTCCTTATTCCTTTGCAGAAAATCCGATGCGGCCTCGCCTTTCACACGTCCTTTTTTGAGGCATTATATCCAAATCGCCCGCTTCAATAACAGGGTTGGCGTTCTTGACTTGTTTGTTCAGCTTTATTTGCTGCACCGTTCGAAGAACAACCTGATCAAGCGGCAAAACGGAAACATCGGCATTTTCAAGTGTTTTTTTAAGCTCTTTTGAAGCGGCATCCGAAACGGTCATTCCGACTTCCTTCGCCGTTTTGAAGAAAAGATTTATGCACTGCCCTATTTCCGCCGTTTTCATGCGTATATCGATCCAAATCGTGCTTCCGTTCAAAGCTCTCCTCATATCGTCAATCGATGCCGACTCTTTTTCCGCTTCAATAATGACAATGTACGAAATGCATTTATGCATTCCGATATAGCCCGGCAGGCATGAGAACGCATCGTTGATGCCTTTCTTTGCCCATTCCTCCGAAAGTTCAATTATCACAACACCTTTGAACTCGCTGTAAAAGTCCGCCGCTGTGTTCATGCTTTCGTCAAGCCGCGCAAGGAATTTTTCCGAACCTGCCATATCCGAAAAATAGGGCATTTTGATTGAAAAATACTTAACGATTCCGCGAAAAAACATGTTTTCGCATCTTTTCAGCGTCTCTGCGGTTTTAACTGCCTCGGTTTCCAGTGCAAACACGGATGAACCGTGAATGAAAAAAGAGGGCGGCTGCTGCGTTGTTTCCACTGCGCATTTAACGGCTGCATTGATTTCTTTCGTGTCCATGGTTGTATCTCCTTATTTTTTCTTTCACTTGTGTTATCGTGAAATGACCCGATTATCCCGCGCTTTTGCCGTTTTCCGTTAAATATATTATTATGTTCAATTTGAACAGGTTTCGCTTTCTGTTTCATTCTTCGTTTTCCGTTCCCTCTTGCCGATATTGGTATCGTATGGTACAATTGACATATATTCTTCATCCGTCCGTCTGCGCGTTTGACTGCTGCAATTTACGGACGAAAGAGGAATCCGTCCGCATATTGAACCGACCGCAAAACGGATTAAATCGAACAGAAAGGAGCGCACCGTATGCAGTCAGCACCCACTCCCCACGCTGTTTCCCCCTGCGATTTGCGGACTGTTTTCCGAACGACAGCCGCCGATTACGGATTCTTACAGGTGTTTTTTACAACGCCGCGCAAATTTGACCTCGGCCGCAATCGGTTCAATCTTACCGCCGATGCTCCGACAGCATATCCATGGGCAAACAGCATTGCGGTGCTTGTGTACCCCTATGCGCCGTTTACGGCTGACGAACGTATACCTGCATACTACATTGCATCCAACCGCGCTTATCACAGTGCAAAAAAACTGGCGGAAGCCCTGACCGCTGCGGGAATTCACGTCGAAAAAACCGATATTCCCGTCAAAATGCAGCTTGAAGCGGAAGGCATCGGCATTAAATGCCGCAACTCATTGATTGCACTGCCCGAATTCGGAACGCGGATCGTTCTTCTTACGTTTGCGGTTCGGGAAATTCCGCCCGAAACACTTTCCGAATTGCTGACCGTCCTTCCCTCGTTGAACACTCGGCAAAGCGAATGCGGCAATTGCTCCCTCTGCATGAAAGCGTGCCCCACCGGTGCAATATCCGAAAACGGATTGACGACCGAACGCTGTATGCGGCTGCAAATGGAAACCGCGCAGCATCCGGACAGCGTTCGCGCCATGCAGAAAACTTTTATCGG
>ULOD01019752.1_pt1 | contig 12745 bp, 8 predicted proteins | sample 1952351 | NCBI WGS metagenome assembly ULOD01 (sample SAMEA4835596, study PRJEB28245) | human gut metagenome | biome: gut microbiome; material: fecal sample | place: Denmark | collected 2008 | reverse complement strand
TTTAGCCCCCCCCCGCCGATATAAGCAGCAAGGCTGCCAACAGGGTCTGTCAGCATCGGCGCATCTTCCTTACTGATATACACCGGTGCGCCGGTTTTTTCCGCAACCTCTGCCAGCGCCATAATATGGTCGCCGTGGCCGTGCGTTAAAAATATGGCGTCAACGGTAAGGTTTTCTTTCTGCACGCTTTCCATAATGCGGCCTGCGTCTCCGCCCGGGTCGATAATAACGCCGTGGTGCGTTTCTTCGTTAACTACAATGTAACAGTTGGTGGCAATATAGCCAACCTCCATTGCGATAATTTTCATCTAAATCCTCCTGTAAAGCGGTTTATTAAAGGTGGTGCACGCTTGAAGAAACCTGGCGTTCAACACTGTAAACGCCCTTCATGCGTTTTATTTTATTCATAATGTTATCAAGCTGCTCCAGATTGCTGATATCCAGCCCCATGGTGATGTAAGCGTTTTTATGCTTGTCGGTGCGGCAGTTAAGCGCGTTAATGTTCAGCTTGGCTTCACTTGTAACCTGCATAATGTCCGCCATCATGCCGGGTCTGTCGGAAGCGTTGATAACAATGTTAACTTTATAAACGGCGTCGGTAGTAATATCCCACGACACCTCAATCAAACGGCGCTGCTCGTCCGGATTGTTGCTTAACACGTTGGGGCAGTCCGTGCGGTGTACGGAAATGCCGCTGCCGCGCGTAATATAGCCTATTACCGGGTCGCCAGGAATCGGGTTGCAGCAGCGCGCCAGCTTAACCATAATGCCTTCCTCGCCTTTAACGAGAATGCCGTGGCTGGCCTTGGCCTTGCTGCGGCGCGGCTTAAGTTCTGCCAGAAGCTGTGAAAGGTCCTTGGTAACTGTAAGCTTCTGCTCTTTTTTATAAAGCTCAACCAGCTTGCTCATAACGCCGTTAAGCGTTACGCCGCCGTAGCCCACGCTGGCATACAGCGCTTCCTCGCTGTCCAGGCGGAACGAAGCTGCCACGGTTTTAAGCTTGTCTGCCTTAAGCAGCACTTTAATATCATAACCCAGGCGCTTGGTTTCTTTTTCAAGCATCTCGCGCCCTTTGGCGATATTTTCTTCGCGGCGCTCTTTTTTGAACCACGAACGGATTTTATTGCGCGTATCGGAAGAACCGACAATATTCATCCAGTCACGGCTCGGGCCGGTGGCCTGCTTGGAAGTGATAACTTCGACGATATCGCCGTTGCTTAATTTGTAATCGAGCGGCACAATGCGCCCGTTAACCTTCGCGCCAACGCAGCGGTTGCCTACATCCGTATGAATACGGTAAGCAAAGTCAATCGGCACGCTGCCCACCGGCAGGTCGATAACATCGCCGCGCGGCGTAAACACGAATACTTCGTCGGCAAAAACATCCATTTTTACCGTGTTTACAAAGTCGCGCGAATCGCTCATATCCTTGTGCCATTCCAAAAGCTGGCGCAGCCAGGAAAGTTTGGCTTCAAAGTCCTTGTCGCCGCCGGACGGCATATTGCTCTTGCCGCCGCTTTCTTTATAACGCCAGTGCGCCGCAATACCGAACTCAGAAATGCGGTGCATTTCAAAAGTACGGATTTGGATTTCCAGCGGCTGCCCGTTATGGTACAGCACGGTGGTATGCAGCGACTGGTACATATTGGATTTCGGCACGGCAATGTAGTCCTTTACACGCCCCGGAATCGGGCGCCACAGGCTGTGCACAACGCCCAGCGTGCCGTAGCAGTCCGCAACGGTATCAACCAGCACGCGGATGGCAAGCAAATCGTAAATTTCGCTGAGCTCTTTATGGTCGCGCTGCATTTTTTTGTAAATGCTGTAAAAATTCTTCGGGCGGCCCTGAATTTCACACTTAATGTGCTGCTCGTCCAAATGCTCTTTAATTTCCGCCATTGCCTCGTGAATCATGGCTTCCCTTTCGCGGCGCTTTACTTTAACCTGTTCCACAAGGTCGTAGTAAATTTCCGGCTCCATATAACGGAAAGCCAAATCCTCAAGCTCCCACTTAATGGTGTAAATGCCGAGGCGGTGCGCAAGCGGCGCGTAAACTTCCATTGTTTCGCGCGAGATGGACTGCTGCTTATGCACCGGCATATACTTCATGGTACGCATGTTGTGCAGGCGGTCGGCCAGCTTAATCATAATAACGCGTATGTCCTTGGCCATAGCCAGAAACATTTTGCGGTAGTTTTCAATCTGCTGGTCCTCTTTGCTGATGTATTCGATTTTGCCGAGCTTGGTAACGCCGTCTACAAGATCTGCCACCTTCACGCCGAACATTTCCTTTAACTGGTCAAGCGTGGTTTCGGTATCTTCAACAACGTCATGCAAAAAAGCTGCGGCAAGCGTGGTTTCATCCATTTGCAGCTCTGCCAGTATCGTGGCCACGCCCAGCGGATGAATAATATACGGCTCGCCCGATTTACGGCGCTGATTGGCATGGGCTTTGGCAGCTACGTCATAGGCCTTATGTACAAATGCCACCTGGTTATCATTAAGATATTTTTTTATCATTTCGAAGAATTCTTCGACGCTAATTACATGTGTTTCCGGCATATAACCACATCCTTACCCAATCAATTTCCGTGCCCGCCCGCTATTACCTGCGGAGAGGCAAGCATATTGGCACGGTACTGCCTGTAAATCCTACGGCCGGTTTCTTCAGCCTGCCTGAAGGCAGGAGAATTTTCCAGATTATTTTTTCTGACGGCGGCCATGCTCACCTTCCCGCCGCTGCGGTTGATGAAATTCAGTTCTTCAAACACCGTTAAATAAATTTCCTCCATGCCGCATTCGGCAATAAGCACGGCTTCATCAGCAATTACTTCTTTTTTCAGGCGGCAGGCCATTTTTTTATAGGCTTCCGCCAGATGCAGACGGTTGGGACAGCGCCTGAACAGCGCTTCAACCGCATTATCGTAATCAACATTATTATACAACAGAAATAAACTGCAACCAAGGCTACCTTTTTTTAACGAGGCCGCAAATTCGGCAACGTCGCACTCCGGCAAATCATACAGCACCACGGTGCGAGCTGCTTCGCTGCTGCCGTATTCCCTTACAAACGCTGCGTCTATATCCGTATTTTCCAAAAAGGCTTTTTTATCGTTAACATAAATAAGTATATCATTTTCGGTTTGCAAAAGTTTTTTTACAAAGGCCTGCTTGTTAATTTCTTCGTGCCGGTAATCGTAAATTGCCAGCTTCTGGGCAAAATCAACAACCTGCAAATTAATGTTTTCCTTATCCTGCCATACATTAATTTTCGGCATAAACACCAGGTCTGCCTCCGCGCCGTTATACATGCAGGGGTAATTTTCCGCTCCGCCCCACATCAGGCACTGGTAAGGCTGCCCGCCGTACAATGCCGAAAAACGCAGATGCGTATTTTCCGCACCGAAAATTTTAGCATAACGCACCGCAGCACCCTTAAAAGCAAACAGCGGCGCCGGGTTGCTGCTGCCGTATGGCTCCAGCAGCTTAAGTTCGTTTAAAAGCGGCACATCAAGCACATAATCCTTATCTACCAATAAATCCACGTCCAGCACCGGCAGGTAATCTTCCGGCTTTAAGGTACGCGCCACCTCCGCACGGAACTGCCGCTTAAACTCCTCAATATTTGCCGTTTTTACCGTCAGCCCCGCCGCCTGATGATGCCCGCCGAACTGTACCAAAAGCCCGCTGCACGCATCAATGGCACGGTACAAATCAAGGCTCGGTATGCTGCGGCAGCTGCCCTTGGCAACCTCGCCGTCGATGCTTATAAGTATTACCGGCAAATGGTACTTATCTACCAGGCGCGAAGCCACAATGCCGATAACGCCTGCGTGCCAGCCTTCCTTTGCCAGCACAATCGCCGTATCAATATGTTCATACTGCGCCAGCATTTTTTCGGCATCCATAAAAATCTCACGGCTTATTTTCTGCCTCAGCGTGTTTTCTTCGTTCAGCGCTTCGGCAATTTCCGCCGCACGCGCTTCATCCTGCGCCGTTAAAAGCTCCACCGCCAGCTGCGCGTGCTCCAGCCTGCCAACGGCGTTAAGCCTCGGCGCCAGTATAAAACCGATATTTTCGGAAGTTATATCCTTAACCGGGCAGCGGCTCTTTTCTATCAGCGCCTTCAGCCCAATGTTTTCCGTTGTTTCCATCTTTTTAAGCCCGTGCTTAACCAGCGCACGGTTTTCACCCCACAGCGGCACAATGTCGGCCACCGTGCCCAAAGCCACAAACTCGGTGTTGCCGTCCCACAGCGGCTTATCCGGAAAGCGCATTTTGTAAAGCGCCTGGCACAGCTTAAAGGCCACGCCCACGCCGGAAAGATGCTCAAACGGATAATTGCAGTCTTTCTGATGCGGATTTACCAGCGCATAAGCCTCCGGCAAAACCTCCGGCGGCGTATGGTGGTCAGTTACCACAATATCAAGCGTTTTTGGCGCGCCTGCAATTTCCTTTACCGCGCTGATGCCGCAGTCCACCGTTACCACAAGCGTCGTCCCGGCTTCCGCCAGATGGTTCAGCGCGTCAATATTCAGCCCGTAGCCTTCGCTTTTGCGCTCGGGTATGTAAGTGTTAACATCTGCTCCGCAGTCTTTTAAAAACAAATATAAAAGCGAGCTCGCGCTGATGCCGTCCACATCGTAGTCACCGTAAACCGTAATGCGCTCGCCGGCATCAATGCCGCGCAGGATGCGCTCTGCCGCTTTGGGCATATCCTTCATTAAAAACGGGTCGTGGTAAGGCTCGGCGCTGCCGTATAAAAACTCACGCACGCTTTTGGCATCTTTTATGCCGCGGTTCAGTAAAATGCCTGCCACCAGCGGCGAAACGCCTGCCTGCTGCGCCAGGCTTTCCGCTTCTTCCCTGTTAAATTCGTTAAACTGCCATATTTTATGTTTCTTCATGCTTTGCTATCAGCTTCTTCCGCAGGTTTTTCCAGTTCTTTATTGCGCTGGCTGTGCATAAGCATTTCTTTTTCTTCTTTTAATTTGGCATTTTCTTTTTTCAGCTGGTCAATTTCAAATTTCAGGCTCTTGTTATACAAATAGTGCTTGGCTTTCAGCATCAGCGTAAAAAAGCCCATGGCCAGCGCGCCCAAAAGCGCTGCGCCCAAAATTACCACAACAAGGCTTGTCTGTACCGTCCACATCAAAAAGCCGACGGTTACGTCAGCAGCGTTCTGCACCGCAAAAACCGCCACAATAATACTGATGATTAAGGTAAAAAGCAAATACGGCATATCATCATCTCCCATCAAAAATTTAAATAAACTTATAAAGTATATTATTCGCTTAAACTATGCAAAATACCTGCAAAAAAATAAAAAAGTATTGCGTAAATTTGCATTATGTTTTCAACCAGCACTATCAATAAATACAATTTGACTTTTGCCGCTTGTTTGCTATAATAATTATAGAAATACAAAAGGCTGCCGATAGACGGTCAGCCCTTTAACAAATTCAGATTATTTAATGATAACCGTCACAGCATTTCCAGGGCGTGTGGCGGTTATCTGTTTTTATGCGTAATATCTTTCCCGAAGGTATAGCCAAGGGAAAATACCGCTATGGTATAACCTGCAAAGGTTATCAACGATACAATAATATCCACGCTATCCCCTCCTTAATAGTATTTCCGGCTTATGCCGGATTTATATATTATCGGAGGGTCACAGTCCCTCCGCAGAGGGGCTAACCGCCTACCATTATGGCAGCGCATTTGCATTTTTGTATTGTAACAGAAAAGTATAAACCTGTAAAGATACTAAAAACGCGCTCTGCATTTTGCAAAGCGCGTTTTTGCTGTTAGTTAAAATTTAATTAAAAGCTGAAAGTCAGGTTAGCCATCCATTTATTGGCTTTTACAGTGTCGCCTTTCTGATATTCGTAGCTTAAACCGTAAGTTACGTTAGCTTTTTCAGCTTCAATACCAAGTCTGCCGATAAAGCTGCCGCTGTCGGCGGTTTCAAAACCAAAGGTATCTGCTGCGCCGTTAAGGCTTACTGTCTGGTCAGTGTCACGGTCGCCCATCGTCCATACATAGCCTACTTCGGCAATCGGTTTAACCGTCCAATCGCCGCTCTGCACTTCCGCGCTGTAGGTTACGCCTACCGGCAGCAGCCACAGGTTCTGGTCGTCTGCATCGTAGTCCATGCCGAGGCTGTTGTCATAGTTGCCTGCTCCAAGGTGCATGTAACGGATGCCTGCATACGGAACGAATTTACCTGCGCCTGCTTCATAAGCCTGTTCGGCACGGATGCCAATGCTGAAGGCGTCAGCGTCGGCAGAAGCGGTAATTTCCTGACCCATATTGGTTTGGGTAATATCGTTATCACTGTGCATGTAGCTGATATCGCCAAGGATTGCACTGTTGCCATTATCAATGCGTCCATACAAGCTTGCGCCATAGTATTCAGCTTCATTTTTAGTGCTGCTTGCAAAATTGCTGCCGGTAATGTTGCCGTCAGCATAGCTTAAAGCGATGCCTGCGGTGGTTTTGCCGTTTTTATACAGGTCACTGCCAACTACGATGCCGTTATACTGCGCTTCATAGTTGCCGTCAATGCCGCCAAGGTTCATGCCGTCAATATCTTCTTTGTTATGGATGTAATGTGCCCAAATGTCTTTATCCTGCTCGCCGTGAGTTGCAATGCTCAAATGGTCGGCAACAGCGTCAGTCATCTGGTTGCTCATGCTGTAAGTGCCGTGGTTAACACCGGCCAGTTCGCCCATATTGGCAACGCTGTTGAGGGCGGCAACTTTGCTTTCTTGACTTTGGTCTGCACCGTTAAACAATGCAGTAATAGCGTCAATATTATCTTCTGTAGCCTGCAATGCAACATTGGTAATTACAGCACCTGCCAATGCTTTTTCAGCTTCAGCGCTACTTACAGTACCAACAGTAAAGGTAAAACCATCACCTTTAACAATATCTTGCAGCACATTGCTGCTTATAACTTTGTCTGTCAGTTCGCCATTTAAAGTTTCATTATCAGTAAATTTAAGAGTATCGCCTGTTTTAGCATTAGTTACTTTTAAGTTACCGCCAACATTAACATTGCCTTTAATAAAGGTATTTTTATTGTCAGCAGCCAAATATTTAGCGTCTACAACCAAAGTAGCATTTTCAGTAGTGCTGATTGATGCAGTATTAGTTGCTTCAATTCTGCCATTAATAATTACATTATTGGCTTTTTCAGCATCACCTAAAGTCAACTGGCTATCGCCGTTTGCTTTAACAGCAACATCTGCACCGGTTAAGATAACACTACCGTCAACAGTATTAGCAGCAAGGGTTAAGTTGCCATTAGTGCTGTCTACAGCCGCCTTGGTTTCAGAACTAATAACTACATTATTAGCAATAATACTACCATCAATGTAGTTATTATTATTATCACTTAAATAAATACCTTCATTTTTAGAATTAATTACAACATTTCCATTTTCAGATTTCAAGCTAAATGTCGAATCTGCATTTTTACCAGTAGCAACAGCATTAACACCATAATTTGACGATTCTATATTTATCCCTTGCTCGCCATTAATAACAACTTCAGAACCATTTTGGCCTGTATATTCGTTAGGACCCTGTGTAGCCTTATTCGTTAAAGAAACAGCAGCACTTTCCTGATCCTCTACATTAGTGGAAACAATATTAACTGTACCTTTAGCATTGATCTTCACTTTTGCCTTTCCACCATTTTTATCACTATTTAAACCGTATGCAAGCACACTCTGATACCTGCTATTAATATTTACATCTCCACTAGCTTCAATATTTACTCCATCATGGCCATAATTCTGTGCCATAATACCTTGACACCCTGTATAAATATTTAATTCCCCTACATTCATACTAACTGCCCCAGACAATGCATGAATAGCTTGATTTTGATGCTCTGTTAAAACAGGACTATCTTCAGTACCTATATTTACTACTTTTACATTATCAATTATAACTTTACTGCCGCCATTAGCTAGAATGCCATTAAAATCCCTACTATTTGTTTCCGTTTCTTTAGTTAAAATTGTTAAAGAGTCTAAATCTTTTATTTCAAGATTGCCAGAGGTTGCATCAGTTGTAATGGTAGCTTTAACAGTTTCAGTTATATCATCACTATTAATAATAGTTACATTTTCATTACCTGTACCGGTAATACCTGCTTTAATAATACCATTAGTAGTATACTCTGTATCTGCATTTATGTTAGCATCTGCTTCCGGATAAGCAGAATCTGCCGCCAATGCAGAGCCAGCCATCCCAAACACACTTGCCGCCAATACACTGCAAAGTACTTTCTTTGCCAGCAATTTGTTTCTCATAAAAAAAGCCTTCTTTTTGAGTTTTGCACGTATTGTAAATTATTAGCAAATATAATTGCTTACTAAAATTATAGCATGTGTTTAACCCCCCTGCAAGACATTTCGGTTAGCGTGTATCTTACTTTTACTGGTCTTGGTGAAACTTTATCCCTGCCGGCAGGTTACGTTGGCGGCGCTGGTTACGGCAATCCGCACTTTTGCGGCAGCGTTGGGCTTTTTTGTCCTCATTAAAATCTTACATTAAAGCCCTGCACACCTTTTATGTTAAATCCGCCTAAAAGGCGCAAAAAAAAAATAAAGATATGTGCTATAAAGAGCACAAAAACGGCGGCCTCATCGCAATAATAGCATTTATGCGCAAACATACTTATCGTGTTTACGCATACAGAAGCCGCAGCATTTTTGCGTTGCTGTAATAGTGCATATCTTTATTTCATCAGTTGTAATTTTTAAATTATCATTCTTTTTACAACGCACAAAACCCCGATACCAAAATGTACCGGGGTTTATTTATTGCAATTTTAAATTTATTATTTATCTGCCAAGCCAGGAGCGGGAAGATTTTTTACCTGCTTCTTTGTTTATTTCTACGGAAGAAGGAGCATACAAAAGCATATCGTCCTGCACTTTGGATACGCGCGCACCGATAATATAGCTCACACCGTTAAGGTAATCGAAAATACGGTTGCGCATTACGCAGTCCACAGCTTCAAAAGAAATCATCAGCGTGGAGCCGCTCATCAGCGCATCTGCATATTCACGCACATCGCTGAACTGGCGCGGGGTACGCACCAGAATATCCATATGCCCGGATTTTACAAGGCAAGGCCCGCCGTAGCCAACTTCTTCAGTATCTGTATGCCAAAACTTTAAAGCAGTGTTTTTTAAATCCATCTCCTGTGCCTCCATCCAAATTCATATTTCAGCTAATGTACTATTAATACTTCTACAAAAAATTTTTAAATCCTGCTTTTGGCAAAAATTTATTGTTTGTTGCGCGCACGCAGTCTGCCGCGTTCAACCCTGTCGAGGATTTTCTTGCGCATACGGATGCTCTTGGGTGTTACTTCTACAAGTTCGTCGTCGTTAATGTGTTCCAGAGCCTGTTCCAGAGAGAAGGTTTTGGGCGGAATCAGGCGGATTGCCTCATCACTGCCGGAAGCACGCATGTTGCTGACGTGTTTTTTCTTGCAGGGGTTAACGTCCATATCATCTTCACGGCTGTTTTCGCCGATAATCTGGCCTTCGTAAACCTGTTCGCCCGGCACGATAAACATGGTGCCGCGTTCCTGTGCATTGCTGATGCCGTAAGAAGTGGTTTCGCCGGCTTCAAAAGCAACAAGGCTACCGCGGGTACGGCCCGGAATATCGCCTTTATAAGGCGCATAGCCTGCAAACACGTGGTTCATTATGCCGTTGCCTTTGGTATCGGTTAAGAACTGGTTGCGGAAGCCGATAAGGCCGCGCGCCGGAATTAAAAATTCCATACGCAGGTAGCCTGCCATTTCTGTCATGTTCTGAAGCTCTGCCTTACGCAGGCCAAGGCCTTCCATAACGGCGCCCATAAAGTCCTGCGGCACGTCAATGGTCAGCGCTTCCATAGGCTCAAGCAAATTGCCTTCTTCGTCGCGGTGGGTAATAACCTTCGGTTTGCCAACCTGTAATTCATAGCCTTCGCGGCGCATGGTTTCAATTAAAATGGAAAGATGCAGCTCGCCGCGGCCCTTAACAATGTAAGAATCCGGGCTTTCCGTTTCTTCAAGCCTCATGGCTACATTGGTTTTAACTTCTTTAAACAGGCGCTCACGCAGATGGCGGCTTGTTACAAACTCGCCTTCGCGGCCTGCAAACGGGCTGGTATTAACGGAAAATACCATGGAAAGAGTAGGCTCGTCGATGCTGATGCCTTCCAGTTTTTCGGGGTTTTCGGCGTCGGCAATGGTATCGCCGATATTGGCGTCGGCAAGGCCGATTAAAGCAACGATATCACCTGCGGCAACTTCGTCAACTTCAACGCGCTTTAAGCCCTGATAGGTATACAGGCGGCCGATTTTAGCCTTGCGGTTGCTGCTATTGTCCATCAGCATAATGTTTTCGCCGTTGTGAATGGTACCGCGTACAACACGGCCTACAACAATGCGGCCTACATAATCGTCGTAGTCAAGCGTATTAACAAGCATTTGCAGCGGAGCTTCGGTGTCAACGTCCGGTGCGGGAATGTTCTCTAAAATTACGCGGAACAAGGGTTCAAGGTTGTCGCTTTCATCTTCCATGGAAAGTTTGGCAATGCCGTTGCGGGCAGAAGTTAAAACAACCGGGAATTCCAGCTGGTCGTCGTTGGCGTTCAGTTCAATAAACAAATCCAGAACTTCGTCAATAACTTCGTTTACGCGCTGGTCGGGGCGGTCAATTTTATTAATAACAACAATAGGTTTCAAATTGCGTTCAAGCGCTTTGCGCAGAACATATTTGGTCTGCGGCATAGGGCCTTCGTAAGCATCTACAAGCAGCAGCACGCCGTCAACCATGGTGAGCACGCGTTCTACTTCGCCGCCGAAATCGGCATGGCCCGGGGTATCGAGAATATTAATTTTAGTGCCGTTGTGCATTACAGCCGTGTTCTTTGCCAAAATAGTAATGCCGCGTTCACGTTCCAGTGCGTTAGAGTCCATAACGCGTTCTTCAACATGTTCATTGGCCCTGAAAACGCCGCTCTGTTTCAGCATAGCATCTACAAGGGTTGTTTTGCCGTGGTCAACGTGGGCAATAATTGCAATATTACGCAAATCGTTTCTTATCATAAAAGTCTTTCTTCCTCTCTTGCTGGCTGCTCACGGCAGCAGGGTAATGCTAAAAAAATAATAACGCCGCAGCTTCTTATGCGACTAATCTATTATATTATTTTTAAAAAGCAATGTCAACAAAACGCCGTAAAGAAGCTGTAAAAGCGCAGTAAACAGTAAAATAAAAATTTATTCTAATAATCAAATACAATTATAAAAATTTTGCTGTGTCATTTATTTTTACACCATTTTAGTGTAAGATAAAGTTAGAATATAAACCGGATAACCACTGAATAAAACGAGGTGATTACGTTGAAATACTGCAACTACTGCCAACGCATGATAAAACCTGAAAAGAAAGTTAATTACTTTATTTTGCTTTTGCTGACATTTTTTACAGGCGGCAGCTGGCTGCTGTTTTACGCCATTTATTATTTTTTCTTTAAAAGCCCCGTCTGCCCCATTTGCGGCGGCGACAGCTTTTTGGATTTTGACCCGCATGGCAGATAAGTGCGTTATAAACATTTATTAATTTCATGTATTTTTACAAATTTCAATAATTTCAAATATTTTCAGTTATGAGGCTTTACTGTCAATACCGGCGTAAAGCCTTATTTTTTGCTCTGTTATATTTAATAACTTAAAAGTTATTGACTGTTTATAACTTTTAAGTTATAATAGTTGTGAGAGGAGCTGCAAATTTGTATAAAATCTATTTTTATAAAGACCGCAAGGGTAATTATCCTGTTTTTGATTATATCAAAAAACTAAAAACAAAAAATGATAAAGACAGCAGAATCAAATCTTCAAAAATAAATGATTATATTCAGGCTTTAAGTGTTTACGGAACACAAATCGGCGAACCTTATTTAAAACATCTTGAAGGTGAAATTTGGGAACTTCGCCCACTGCGCGACAGAATTTTATTTGCCGCCTGGATTGATAACAGTTTTGTATTATTGCATACTTTTATGAAAAAAACTCAAAAAACACCAAAAGCAGAAATTGAAAAAGCTAAAAAGGAATTATCAGAAATCAGGCAAAGGGGACTTGAATAATGGAAAAAGATTTACTTAAAAACAATCCAGCAGTCGGCATAAGCTGGGAAGAAGCACGAAAAGAACTTTTTACACCCGAAGAAATTGCTGCCAGTGATTTACGTGTCGCCATTATCGGTGAACTTATCAAAGCGCGCCGTGAAAAAGGCCTTACTCAAAAAGAATTAGAAAATATAACAGGTATAAAACAGCCTGTCATTGCCAGAATAGAAAAAGGTACTACCAATCCGCAAATAGCAACTATTTTAAAACTGCTCGCCCCGCTCGGCAAAACTCTTGCCGTTGTCCCGTTAAAACCTGTTAACTCTACAACCTAAAATTTCCCATAACATCAGCAAAAGCCCATGGAGTAAATTTCACGGGCTTTTTTACATACAAAAAAGCAGCACTCTTTCGAGTACTGCTGTGTATTTACCATTGGTGCCGAAGACCGGACTTGAACCGGTACGGGGATCACTCCCCGAGGGATTTTAAGTCCCTTGCGTCTGCCAATTCCGCCACTCCGGCATGAATATGGAGGCGACACCCGGAATCGAACCGGGGATAAAGGTTTTGCAGACCTCTGCCTTACCGCTTGGCT
>ULOD01041540.1_pt1 | contig 12858 bp, 13 predicted proteins | sample 1952351 | NCBI WGS metagenome assembly ULOD01 (sample SAMEA4835596, study PRJEB28245) | human gut metagenome | biome: gut microbiome; material: fecal sample | place: Denmark | collected 2008 | reverse complement strand
TCCGGAACGGCAGCTTGCCGATTGGACGGCAATTCGTTATAGCGCTGATCATATCCTCGATTACATAGAGTTAGACGAAGAACACGCTATTTTTGAAATATCTGTGCCAAATGGATGGGTTGGAAAAACAATCGGTCAATTGGATATACGGAAAAAATATGACATTAACATTATGGCTCTCAAACATAACGGTGCAATGAATTTGAGAATAAGCCCGGACACTTCCTTGCCAAAGAATGATACGATGCTTGTTCTCGGAGATATAAAGAGTATTCAAAAATGCTTTCATATTTAATTTGTAAAGGAAACCGGAGATATGAAAGAGCTTATTTTAATTTGCATAGTTGCATTTGTGTTTATTTTTGGCTACCTTATTATGAGAAAGGTGGATATGTTTCTTGCTGAAAATAATTTGCAGACAAAGGAACATAGTCTCTCTTCTTCGCTCCGCATTGCATTTGAAACGCTTGATTTAGTCGAGCAGTCGGCAGAGCTGTTAGAACACTTTTCAAAGAAAGAGCCAAACTGCGAAATAATACTTTTTTACGGCTCCGCTGAAAAAATTGAAACAGGGCTGAAAAATCAGGAACTTGATTTTGGCTTTATAACAAATACTTGTTACGACCTTTTGGATGGAGGATTTGATTCTTTGTTTATTTCGATCAAGCAAAGAACGGTTATTTCTGATTCGGTAGGACTTTCAGTTATTCCGCTTGATAAGTCAGAAAAAAACATGAAGATTGTTTGGATAGCGGATGGAGAAAATTACAAAAAAAAGATGTTTGCAGAGCTGCTACGGAGTTTTTCTCAAAGTTCAACTCCATATTCGGCGAACGCAGAAACAGAAAGATAGAAAATGTGGTATAATCTTTATGCAATCTTAATGTGAGTGCCAAAATGCTTGTCAAAAATTTATTCGTTTTCATTTATAATAATCGTGTGACGGAGGTGAGTGTATGAGTGAATCCAGACCAAATCCGGATAAGCTGTTAAAAGAAATTCAAGTGGAAGAAGAAAGTCAAACCAAAGGGCACTTGAAAATCTTTTTTGGATATGCAGCGGGTGTAGGAAAAACTTATGCCATGCTCAAAGCGGCTCATATATCAAAAAATCAGGGCGTAGATGTGGTGGCTGGTTATATCGAACCGCACGCACGCCCTGAAACGGCAGCGCTTTTGAACGGCTTGGAACTTCTTCCTACCAAAGAAGTAGAATATAACGGAATCACGCTGCACGAATTTGATATTGATACGGCGCTGAAAAGAAAACCGCAGCTTATACTTGTGGACGAACTTGCTCATACAAATGCACAGGGGTGCCGCCATACAAAGCGCTATCAGGATATTAAGGAGCTTTTGAATGCGGGAATAGATGTTTACACAACCGTTAATGTGCAGCATATTGAAAGTCTCTGCGATGTAGTTGCATCCATTACAGAAGTTTTTGTACGAGAACGCATTCCAGATTCCTTATTTGATAACGCAGATCAGGTCGAATTGGTAGATATTGAGCCGCAGGAGTTGATTGACAGACTGAACGCCGGAAATGTCTATAAGGAAGCACAAGCCAAACAAGCCGTAGAGAATTTTTTTACCGTAGAAAACTTGACAGCACTTCGGGAAATTGCACTGCGCCGATGTGCAGACCGAGTGAATATTCTGGCGGAGAACGCCCGGCTGAAAAGTCACGGAGATTATCACACAGACGAGCATATTCTTGTTTGCCTTTCTTCGTCCCCCTCTAATGCGAAAATCATCCGTACCGCCGCAAGGATGGCGACTGCCTTTAAAGGAAATTTCACGGCACTTTTTGTGGAAACCCCGGATTTTTCGGTAATGAGTGAGGAAAATGTGAAACGCTTGCGCTCTAATATGCGTCTTGCGGAACAGCTTGGCGCAAAAATTGAAACGGTTTACGGCGAAGATGTTCCCTTTCAGATTGCGGAGTTTGCAAGACTTTCCGGTGTTTCCAAAATTGTAATCGGGCGAAGCTCTGGAGTAAAGCGGCATTTGTTCAGTAAACCGACTTTGACAGAAAAGCTGATTGCGAGTGCTCCTAATTTGGATGTACACATTATTCCCGATACGGATTCCAATACAGCTTTTTATCGGTTAAGAAAGGCAAAGAAAAAGAATCACATCATTTTTTCTGCTGCGGATATATTAAAGTGTATTGCAATTCTGCTTGTTTCCAGCTTAATCGGAACGATTTTTGAAAATCTTGGATTTGCTGAAGCCAATATTATAACAGTCTTTGTCCTCGGCGTACTTGTAACATCTGTTGTAACTAAACATCAGATTTATAGCTTGATTTCTTCTATTGTAAGCGTTTTGGTATTTAATTTCCTATTTACCGAACCTAAGTTTACATTGCAGGCGTATGATCAGGGCTATCCGGTAACCTTTTTGATTATGTTTTTGGCAGCCTTTTTGACAGGCTCCCTCGCTATACGGCTCAAAAATCAGGCGAAGCAGGCCGCGAGAGCAGCTTACCGTACAAAAGTATTATTTGATACCAACCAGTTATTGCAGCAATCAAAGGATAGAAATGAAATTGTATCCGTAATCTCCAACCAGTTGTTAAAACTGTTGGGAAAGGATATTGTTTTCTATTTGGCTGATAAGGAAAAATTGGAAGAACCTCATATTTTTTCAGCAACCAATGAAAGTTTAGAAATGTGTACTTCTGATAATGAAAAAGCAGTTGCCGGTTGGGTATTCAAAAATAATAAGCGTGCCGGGGCAACAACCGAAACGCTATCCAGTGCAAAATGTCTGTATTTTGCTGTTCGTGTCAACAACACAGTATATGGTGTTGTTGGAATTGTTATGGGAGAGAAGCCTCTCGATCCATTTGAAAACAGTATATTGTTATCCATCCTCGGTGAATGTGCGCTGGCTTTAGAAAACGAAAAGAATGCCCGTGAGAAAGAAGAAGCGGCAGTCCTTGCGAAAAACGAACAGCTTCGGGCAAATCTGCTTCGGGCAATTTCACACGATTTGAGAACACCCCTGACATCTATATCCGGCAATGCGAGCAATCTTTTGTCTAACGGCGAGTCCTTTGATATGGATACAAAAAAGCAGCTTTATACCGACATTTATGACGATTCGATGTGGCTGATCGGTCTTGTGGAAAATCTGCTCGCCGTTACTCGCATTGAGGAAGGCAGACTTAACCTGAATATATCCGAAAACCTGATAGATGATGTGATTACAGAAGCGCTTCATCATATTAACCGCAAAAGCGTGGAACATCATATTACCGTTGAAAATGAGGACGAGCTTCTTCTTGCAAAAATGGACGCAAAACTCATAGTGCAGGTGATTATCAATCTTGTGGACAACGCCATTAAATATACGCCGAAAAATTCTAATATTAGAATCAGTACAGAGAAACACGGAGATATGGCAGTTGTTTCCGTAGCAGATGACGGTGACGGCATACCGGATGAAATGAAGCCACGGGTATTTGATATGTTTTACAGCGGTGCAAATAAAATTGTAGACAGCCGCCGCAGCTTGGGACTTGGGTTGTCGCTATGCAAATCTATCATTAACGCTCACGGTGGAGAAATTAAAGTTTCCGACAATCAGCCGCATGGGACAGTATTTACATTTACATTACCCTTAGGAGAGGTCAAGGTTTATGAATAAATTACTTATATTGGTTGTAGAGGATGATACCTCTGTAAGAAATCTAATTACGACTACATTAAAGGCGCACGACTATCGCTATCTTACAGCGCCAAACGGTCAAGCAGCGATTTTAGAGGCTTCATCTCATAATCCGGATATTGTTTTGCTGGATTTGGGGTTGCCGGATATAGATGGTGTTGAGGTCATAGAAAAAATTCGTACTTGGTCGAATATGCCGATTATCGTTATAAGCGCCCGTAGTGAAGATACCGATAAAATTGACGCTTTGGACGCAGGAGCAGACGATTATTTGACAAAACCGTTTTCGGTGGAGGAATTGCTTGCAAGGCTTCGAGTTACGCAAAGGCGGCTTACGATGATTCAAAAGGAATCTCCTGCCGAATCTGCTGTTTTTACCAACGGACAACTCCGTGTGGATTTTGCTGCTGGCTGCGCTTATTTGAATGAAGAGGAATTGCACCTAACGCCGATTGAATATAAATTGCTCTGTCTGCTCTCAAAAAATGTCGGAAAAGTCTTAACACATACTTATATCACGCAAAACATTTGGGGAAGCAGTTGGGATAATGATATTGCTTCACTCCGAGTGTTTATGGCTACACTTCGTAAAAAACTGGAAAAGAACTCGGATTCTCCTCAATATATCCAGACACATATAGGAGTCGGATACAGAATGATGAAAGTGGAATGATATATAGCTATGTCATATAAAAACAATATAGAAGAACAGACAGAATGGATATATTGTCCTGCCTGTGGAAATAAAACAAGGTTACAAATACGGGAAGATACGGAATTAAAAAACTTTCCTCTCTACTGTCCAAAATGTAAGAGGGAAACATTGATCGAAGCGAAAGAATTACAAATAACTGTCATCAAAGAGCCGGACGCATAGACGCAGAGCCGATGAACTTGTGAGCAATCACAGATCATCGGCTCTGTTCTTTATAAAGAGGAAAAAGCAGCCTTGCGGCTACTTTTCGGGTGTGGTATCAATCAAGGCTTTCGCAGTTGCTTTGACGACTTCCAATGACCGTTCATCGCAAGCTGAAAGCATACGGAGTAGATTTCCTACCTCGGAATCTTTGGACGGCTTTTCGGGGTAGAAAATCGAATCCGCAGAAATGTTTAATTCCCGGACGAGCTTATGTAGAACATCGAAACTTGGTTTCTTTCCCTCGTTCTCTATCCTGTATAGGTATCGCTCGGTAATATCCACTTTACTTGCCAACGCTTCTATGGTAATTCCGGCGTTCTCACGAGCAGTCTTGATGATACGCCCAAGCGTTTCAGGTTGGTTATGCACTTACAGTCCACCTCCATCTATAATTATACAGATTTATGCCATCTTTATAATGGCACGACAATTCAATTATAAATGGACTGATAGTTCTAAAATGACTGAACTCAATATAAACACTAACCCCGCCAAATAAAAAAAACGAGGTTTTGTCGGTGCAATTCAACACGCCTATACCCTCCAAATCCGAGTTTTTGTATTGGAGGGATTTTTTATGCGCTGGTCCGTTCTCGGCGTTCCGCTGCTTGTTATGAGCAGCGAATATGAATCTATGACATAGGCGTTATCAGAGGTGATTTATTAAAAAAAGCGCTTGCCCCATAAAGGGGCATTGCGGCTTATACAATGAACTGATATGCCATAAATACAATGAAACAAATGCACTTGCACGGCGAAATTTGTCGCTATGCAGGTGCGTTTTTATATTTAGCGGTATTTCGACTTTTTATAGTGTCGGCTGCCGTAGCCCTCCGGGTCAATCTGAATCTCAAAAAAAATTCAGATTGATCGGAGGTAAACGACTATGGACGAGAAGCGTCCAAAACGCAGAAAAGACAAATACAATCCCTACACACTTACCGAAAAAGAGGACAAGCATTTTCTTTCCTTTCAGGACGGACAAGGTGTGTTTCGGGAATTACAGATAACAAAAGAATTGTTCGAGGTGCTGAACCGCTTTGAACTGGACGACCTTTCTATTCTCAACGAATGGGACAGGCATTATGAACATTCGGAGCTTACCGAGGCTTCTCTATATGATCGGGCGGCAATGCTCCCAGAATCGGTGGAGGAAGCGGTATTTCGGAACTTACGGTATGAAGCCCTGCACAGAGCTATTAAGCAACTGCCCGAAGTACAGAGGCGGCGGCTTATACTCTATTACTTTATAGGGCTTACATACGCACAAATCGCTGAAAAGGAGGGTTGTACCTTTCAGGCCGTCGGGAAATCCATATCGGCGGCTGAAAAAAGATTGAAAAAAATTCTTGAAATAGGTGGTTGAACAATCATCATTAAGTGAGGAAACAGGTGGAGAGGTACGAAAAACTCTCTGCCTGTTTTCCTCTTTATGCGGTGAATGGGCGTGTCCTTTGACAACTGAATACCCATTCATCAAGCACATTCCTATTGCTATTGTGATGAGCATAAGCCACATTAGCGGCTGCGCCACGATCTGCGGGAAATGAAGCAACGAGATTTCACCTGTATTTGTTTTAAGGGTCTTTGGCTTTCTCTTTCTGCAAGGAGCGAATAACAGTCGGCTATCAGTATCGGGTGGCTCCCGATATGGCGACGACCGGCAATAGGGACAATGATACTCCTGTTCAGTCACAGTCCGAGCGTTGAAGCGTTTTTTCGTGCGTGATCCGTCGCAGGCAATGAGAGCAGCCGGCAGAGAACCTGCCGGGGGTGAGATTCCCGTGGAGCTGACAAGCCGCCAGCCGTTTGATGACTTCCCGCAGCAATCCGGGGTGTCGAGGACAAATAGGATTGTTTCTTTATACAAGGTCAAACGGCAGGACGGGTCTATTAAAACGGAGAATGTTTATATCTTCTCGGCCTTAATTCTGTTCTGTCTTTGACCTCTACATAGGCGGCTGACCGCCTAAAAATTCAAAGGAGGTCATAACACTATGAACCACACATATTTACGAGGCGATATGTATTACGCCGATTTAGGACACGGGATCGGTTCGGAACAAGAGGGCTACCGTCCCGTCGTTATTATTCAGAACAATGTCGGGAATAAACACAGCCCTACGGTGATTATCGCTTCTGTCACGAGCCAAAAGGACGCAAAAGCGAAACTACCTACCCACTACTATCTCAATGCTGAAAACGGCTTAGAACAGCCCTCTATCGTCCTTTTGGAGCAACTGCGAACCGTGGATAAACGCCGCTTGGGTGACTTTATCGGTCACTTGTCCGAAAAACATATTCACGGTATCAATCACGCTCTGGCCGTCAGTATCGGTCTGATTAAGAGCGTACCGAAAAAGTTAATCCTTTGCCTTTGCAGCGCTTGTGCCGACAACTTCTACGGTGCGGGCGCTTATTCTTTACGCAGGATTGACCCGCAACAGGCCGAGAAAGACACCTGCACCTATTGTAATCAACGAAAGGGCTTTGATTATGAAGTTACTCCAAAGAGGCCGTGACAGTATGGAAGCGATTTTTCATATGGGAAAGGAAAGCAATCAGCACTTGCGGGAATTTTCAGAAAAAAGGGCTGACTTTGCTGTGCGGGAACTGCGTGACTATGGTGCGGACGAATTAAAGGCTCTGCTTCGCACATTGCAGGAGGACAATCGTACCTTTGATGAAAAGGTAAATGTTTCTTATAATTAAGATACCAAGTCGAAACGAGCTTGGGTTTCAGAAAGGAGGAAACATTCATAATGAAAAGAAAAACAAGATTACAGACAGGAGTTGACAATCGGCAGGTCGTTCTCTATGCGAGAAAGTCCCGCATTACCAACAAGGGCGACAGTATCGGCGTACAATTCAAGCAAAGCGCCGATTATGCCGTCAATCAGTTGTCTTTGCCGGAGGATTACGAATTTGCCAAGTATGAGGATAAGGGGTTAAGCGGTTACTATTCCGACCGTCCCGATTTTCAAAGACTGCTGCGTGATATAGAAATGGGGAAAATCAAAGCGGTCGCGTGTTATAAGTTAGACCGTATTAGTCGTAAAACTTCTGACCTTATGCGTTTATTGGAATATTTCGAGCGCCACGATGTAACGCTGCTCGTTTGCTCCAATAATATTAATACGCAGATCAGCACATCGAAAATCATTATTCAAGTGCTGGCGATTATCGCAGAGTTTGAACGAGATATTCTGACCGAGCGTATTCAGGATAACCTGATGGAGCTTGCAAAAGACGGACGATGGCTCGGAGGAAAAACACCGACCGGGTTTTCTTCGGAGCGTGTAACAACAGGCAGCGGAAAGAACAAAAGCGCCGTCAGCTTTCTTGTTACCGTTCTGCAAGAAAAAACGCTTGTGCAGGAAATATACAGCGTTTTTTGGGAACTGCGTTCTTTATTGCAGACAACGACTGCAATAAACGAAAAGTACGAAACCAAACATGGATCGAAATTTACAACCTCAACGATTCGCTTAATTCTGCGGAATCCCATTTACTGTGTGGCCGACGAGTTTTCTTATAACTACTTTTTAGAGAAAGGCGGCAACTTGTTCGGGGATATTTCAGAATTTGACGGACAGCATGGGTTATCCTCATATAATAAGACCGACCAAATGAAAGTGGAGGACGAGGATTCCACCTTTTTCAATCCGAAGTTCTCGCAACTCATGACACAAAAACCCGTCAGCGAATGGATTATTTCGGTCGGACGGCATGAGGGCTTTATTTCGTCCCGTAAATGGGTGGAAACGCAAAGAATGTTGGACGAAATTGCCGAGAAGTATAACCGTCCTCACCGAAAAACAAACGCACTTCTATCAGGATTGATGTACTGCCCGATTTGTGGCAGACGGCTACGGGTATTGCCGGAATCAAACCGATGGACAAACGGCAAGCCGCGTTTCAAATATGCCTGTCCGGGGGTAAGAGAAAAGAAATGTACCTTTAAGGCGGTTGAAGGCGTTTCGCTTGATGAATTTGTCGTGCAACAGCTTTCAAAACTAAACGACGAGCATAGCGACCTATACAAGCAGATTTTTGAAAGCAGAATTACCAATATGATACGGACGGAACAGAGTGAACAGGAGTATCAGGAAACGAAAAAGGCGGTTGAACGCCTTAATACGGATATTGCCGCACAGGTGCGAAATCTGCGTGAAGCCGACGAAGCACTGCGACGGTTTATTCAGGACGATATTAAGGAGTTGACCGAGGAACTTGCCAAGCGTGAGGCCGACTTGCGGCGTATGGAGGATTTGCAGACTGAAAATCAATATATGCTGCATGAGTTAAGCGGCATAAAAAAGCGGCTGTTATCCTTTGAAGAATATGCAAAGGACGCACAGCCGGAAACCGTATTTACTTTAATTCATACCCTTATAGAACGCATTTATATCACAACCGAGAACAACGAACTGAAATGTCAGATTTATATTAAGGGTTGCGCCACAGAGGATTATACTAATCTGCTCGGCGCAGCCGACTACATAGACAATAACACCGTCGTTACGGCAGTTGCTTTCTTGCCGCCAATGTGTGATTTAGATTACTATAGCATTGGCACCGAAGTATCGCAGGAAAGAAGATCTATGGTAAATTGGAAATATATCAGCGAGATAGTGTACTGCCGTATAGTATAGTTTATGGGATATTCCAAGGGAAAAGCATATAGTGATAATTTTTTGGTTCTATGAGTTTGATATGAGAAAACGGAGAAGACGATTGCGCTTTGCTTCTTTTGATAGTTGCTTTTGTATTAAAAGGATTTCAAGTATTTAAAAAATACATTGAATTTTGTTGAAAAATAATATATATTGCTAATATATATTCTCTAAACTGAGAAAATAATGAATGTATGGCAAAAATTCTCTTGAGAAGTTATAGTGTTCCGGGAGCCCATACAGGGGATGTGCTGTATTCCGTAGCGTGTGAATCTGAGACTCATGCTTTGACACATTTACCGGATATTGAATTGTTGTCAAAAAAGTAAACTTGTTCAGAAAGGAGCGGCACAAAATGGCCTACAACGAACTTATTAAAAACTTTGAAAAAGTGCGAGCATATATGCGTGAGTTCTATGTGTACGGCTTTAAGAGCCGAACTGAATATAACGCCAAGAGTGCACGTTCCTATGATGATGAGCGTCGGAGACTTGAGAGTTGGCTGGGAGACTATATGCGCTTCACTCAAACGCCGGAGGGAAAAAATGTGTTTTTGTCGGTGGACAGCCGCGTCACTCGCAGGAATCCCTTCTACAAGGCGTGGAAGGCAAAGAGTTTCACAGACGGAGATATTACGCTTCATTTCCTTATCTTTGATATTCTCTATTCTCCGGAAATAAAGAAAACGCTCACAGAGCTTATTGAGAAAATCGATGAACGCATTTCTTCATGCGTAACTTTCGATGCGTCTACGATCCGAAAAAAGCTGAAGGAATATGTCGCGGAAGGTATTATTCAAACTAAAAAAGAGGGCCGAAAAGTCCTGTATGGCAGATGCCCGGACACGGATATCTCCGCTCTGGATGATGTGATTGACTTTTTCAGTGAAGTTGCTCCTTGCGGTGTTATGGGTTCTTTCCTTCAGGATAAGCAGCCGGAGCACGATGAGTTTTTCTCTTTTAAGCATCATTATATAACGTCGGCTATGGATAGCGATGTGATGGCGACTCTCTTTGCGGCAATTCAGGAAAAGCGTTACATTACTGTCGATAATTTGGGCAAGCGCTCGGACAAAGTGAGAAGGATTCGTTTGGTTCCTCTTAAGATATACATAAGCGCCCAAAATGGCCGTCAAAACCTAATTGCGTTTCATGAGAAGGCAAATCGTCTTACTCGTACCGGCTGGATTATATGTCCGATATAAGGATAGAGGACCCCTGTGAAAATTTCGACGCCTTGAGGGATGCGCTCTGCAAGGTGGAAGGCTATATGTGGGGTGTGAACTGCAGGTGGAACGTCAAACATGTGGAGCATGTAGAATTTGAGATAAAAATCGAAGACAATGAGCAATTTATCGTTCACAGATTAGAGCGCGAAAAAAGATGTGGTCGTGTCGAAAAAATTGATGAAAACCGCTATTGGTACATAGCAGATGTGTTTGACACTACAGAAATGCTTCCGTGGATCAGAACATTCATATCCCGAATCACGCGGATACGCTTCTCTAACCGCACGGCTGAAAACAAGTTCAAAGCGGATATTCAGGAAATGTATCGGATGTACGGCATTGATGGAGGTGACGATCATGATATTCAATGAATTGTACTCCGTCTATTACAATTCGGTGGCGAAGATCATCGAAGCGGCCTTCAATCCGGAGGCGACCGAGAAGGATCTTCAGCAATGTGTTGTTGAAGAGGCTTTCTCCGAAAGCGTGTTGACCATTTTACCGGCACTTAAATCAGGGAAATGGCCACTGTTGAATGAAGATCTGTCTCCTGCTCTGCAGCACAAACCGGCAATGCCGCTGACCATTCTTGAGAAACGATGGCTTAAAGCAATAGCTGAGGATCCCAGAGTGAAATTGTTTGATATCGAGTTCCCTGCGCTGGACGATGTACCGCCCCTTTTCACTCACGAGGATTACAAAATTTATGACAGTACGCGGATGGCGATCCCTTTGAGGACGAGACGTATATCAAGCACTTCAGACTGCTTCTTTCCGCTATGAAGAATAACCGCCCTGTCAAAATTACAATGACGAACCGGTATGGAAAAGAAGTGAGAGTTCGTTTCTATCCGAAAGGATTTGAATACTCTGTTAAGGATGACAAGATCCGCGTGATTGCTACAGGATGCAAATTTAAGCAGTTCAATCTGGGGAGAGTGGTAAGCTGCGACTTCTACAATGGCCGTGGCCCATGGAGAGAGGCGCCGCAGGTTGAAAGCTGTAAGGATCTGACCTTGCTGATAATAGATGAGCGTAATGCGTTGGAGAGGGCAATGCTTCACTTTGCCCATTTTGAAAAGCAAGCCGAACGCCTGGGGGATGATAAGTATATACTACGATTGAAGTATTACGGGAACGATGAAACGGAAATTGTTATTCGAGTGCTTTCCTTTGGACCTTATGTTAAGGTTTTAGAGCCGCAAAGTTTCGCGAACTTAATAAAAGAGCGGCTGATTTCTCAAAAAAGCTGTGAACTTAAATGAGTTCGCAGCTTTTTTTCCGTGAATGATATAAATTCAAAGCTTATAATATGGTTGTAAGATGCAGATGACAAGAAACTGTTTCTTGTAAAAGGCACCAACAGCGAATGTGAATAGCTAAGTGGATATAGCAGGTGACGCATAATCACCTTTCGTGGGTCCGAATCCCGCTTCAAATGGTGCCTTGGCTTTATAAAAGACGCGTACAGCGATTTCATATCTTATTTCTGAACATTGGCCGGATCAACCGGCACTTGCTTTCACAGCAAGCGTGAGCAAGGTGAAAGGCTTTGCATGTCAAAGAGAAGGCGTCTTGTAATAAAGGCATTTGCAGCATGAAATAGTATGAATGCCGGAAGCTTGGTTCCTGCCGCAAGCCGGGATCGGCCAAGTACCGCCAAATGGATTTTATGGGTTTGATTCCGGTGATGCCTTGTAATAAAATAGCGGAAAGGAGCAGTACGATGTTTGAGATCAAGGGAAAAGTAAATGCCGCAATATGCTATGCGACGGTGGTAGAGGAAGAAGCCATTGAGCAGATTCGAAGGATGTGCGACTACGACTTCACCATGGACTCCAAGATCAGGATCATGCCGGATGTCCATGCCGGAAAGGGCTGCACGATCGGTACTACGATGACGATTGCTGACAAGGCTGTTCCTAATATCGTAGGCGTCGATATCGGATGCGGTATGTATACGGTGGAGCTTGGTAAAATCAATATTGATTTTGAGCGGGTTGATGAGGCTGCTCATTATATTCCCAGCGGCAGAGATGTATGGGAGGGCCATATTATGGAGCGATTTGATCTCACCGTCCTCCGCTGTTATAGAAATCTGAAGCAAATCAAGCGCCTGGAAAAGAGTCTGGGTACACTGGGCGGCGGCAATCACTTTATTGAAATCGATGCCGCCTCTGATGGCACCAAGTACTTGGTTATTCATTCTGGAAGCCGTAATTTAGGAAAGCAGGTCGCAGAGTATTATCAGAATTTGGCTATTGATCTGAATGCCGGAAAGGCAGACTACTTTGAAAAGAGAGATGAACTGATTCGTACCTATAAAGAACAAGGCCGTCGCGGAGAGATTCAGGCTGC
>ULOD01033539.1_pt1 | contig 12943 bp, 9 predicted proteins | sample 1952351 | NCBI WGS metagenome assembly ULOD01 (sample SAMEA4835596, study PRJEB28245) | human gut metagenome | biome: gut microbiome; material: fecal sample | place: Denmark | collected 2008 | reverse complement strand
GTCTGGTCTTCTGCGCGCCTGTTCGCCTGTTCTGCGGTGCTCCCCATCAGGCCTTCTTCGAGTCTGCTCATCCGTCCTGCGGCGCATATCTCCGTCTGCTCTCCGCTGTCCATTGCGGCTGTCTGTCTGCTGTCTTCTCTTATCAACCGGAACCTTGACCCTTCCGTCGAGGCGTTTTCCGGTCATGACATCCACATAGCCGCTTTCACGTCTGGTCTGCGCAACATCAACATTTCTGCTCATTCTATTTTTATTAACATTTCGTCTATTGTTGTTTTCCATTCAAATCTTCCTTTAAAGGATCTGTCATATGTCTGTTTCGTCATACGAAATTCCTCTGGATACGGACATCACTATCCCCATCTCCATCAGAATGAAAATTATCGAACTTCCGCCATAACTGACAAATGGCATCGGCACACCTGTCGGCGGAATGGTATTCGTGACAACACTCACATTTATCAGCAGTTGGACCGCCACATGTGCCATCACTCCCGCTGTGAGCATGCTTCCAAATCTGTCTCTGGCATTCATGGCCGTCACAGCCATCCGCCTAAGTAATATAAGAAAAATGATAAGTATAAATGCCGCTCCGACAATTCCGAGCTCCTCACACACGACTGAGAATATCATATCATTATGTGACTCCGGAATAAACCCCATCTTTTGGACACTTCTCCCAAAGCCCACTCCAAACAGTCCACCGGAACCAACGGCATATAACGACTGAACCGTCTGATAGCCATCTGCGTAATTTTCAGGATCAAGCCATATCTTGACTCTGTTCGCCCTGTAGCCTGCGAACATTATGAAAAGCACACTCCCGACAACACCAAATATACCGATCAGAACAAAATGTCTGACCCTGGGGCTTCCCACAAACAATATTACAAAAAGGATTGCAAAACAGATTATAGCCGTGCTGAGATTCTCCACACCGATCAGGGCTATGGTGATCACGGGCAGGATCATTACCTTTATAAGGCAGCCCGGTCTGCACAGATTTTTGCTCTCCACGGCAGCCCTCGCCGAGGTGTAGATTATGATCGCCGTCTTGGCATATTCTGATGGCTGAAATCCTATAGGTCCAATATATATCCATCTTGCTGACCCATGGCTGGCCGTTCCTATTATCAGCACCACCACCTGAAGAACAAGTGATGACAGCAAAATGACCGCAGACAGCCTGAGCAGCCGCCTGTAGTCATATCTTGACACTATGTACATGGCGAAGATCGCCAGCAACATATAAAGTGCCTGTCTTTTAAAAAAGTACATCTGATCTCCGTACAGGTCGTACGCCCTGTAACTGCTCGTACTGTATATCATGGCAAGCCCAAATATCAGAATCATCCCCAGCGCCAGGAGCATGGTCACATCCACATATCCTCCCGGACACCGTCTTCGTGCATCTCTCACTCTATCTTCTGAAACCTCAGGACCTCCATGCAATCAGATCACTCCTTATAGCTTCTTACATACTCCTTGAACATATCGCCTCTCTGCTCGTAGTTGTCAAACTGTCCCCAGCTTGCACATGCAGGTGAGAGAAGCACCGCATCTCCGTCAACCGCATTCTCATGGCAATATGCTACCGCATCCTGAAGATTCTCCTCAAATATAATTGAGTTAAATCCATGTCTCTTGGCACAGTCAGCTATCTTCTGCGCAGTCTGGCCTATGAGAACGAGCCACTTTACCTTGCCGTCAAACGCCTCTATCCACTCGTCGTACTCAGAACCCTTGTCGTAGCCTCCACCTATGAGGAATGTAGGAGCCACCATGGCCTGTATTCCCTTTATGGCTGCATCAGGGTTTGTTCCCTTTGAATCATTGTAGTATGCGACACCATCGACGGTGTCAACATATTCTATTCTATGAGCAACAGCCTTGAATGATGTTGCAACATCTCTAATAACATCAACAGGGACTCCCATATAATATGATATTCCAACTGCTGCCAGAACATTCTCAACATTGTGAGCTCCCATGAGCTTAAGATCCTTAATGGCAAGTACATTGATCTTCTTATCGCCATCCTCGAGGATGATATCCCCATCCTCTACATATACTCCACCGGCCGGCTTCTCCAGTCTGCTGAAATATACTACATGGCAATGATCCTTTGCCTTCTCTCCCATGGCGCGTGTATGCTCATCATCATAGTTTAGGACTGTCACATCATCCATGGTCTGATTCTTTGTTATTGAAAACTTTACATTTCCATAATTCTCAAATGTATAATGCCTGTTCAGATGATCCGGAGTCAGGTTGAGTATTGCACTGACATTCGGATGAAAATCTATAACCGTCTCAAGCTGGAAACTGCTTATCTCTGCAACTGTATCTGAATCATCGTCTGTTGTGTCGCACAGCTCTGTGTAAGGTATTCCAATATTTCCCACAACGATGGTCTTGGCATTGTGTGCCTTGACTATCTCTCCCACAAGGGCTGTAGTTGTAGTCTTGCCGTTTGTTCCTGTTATGGCTGCTATCTTACCCTTACCATAATGGTATGCCAGCTCTATCTCACTCCAGATAGGTATTCCCGCATTTCTCACCACATCTGTAAATGGCGCATCAACAGGGATTCCCGGACTGATGACCATGAGCTGTGATGATGAGAGTGCATCCTCTCCAAGCTCGCCGAGTTCTATCTGAACAAGCTCTGAATCGCCTGTCTTCTCCTTTATCGCTTCTATATCTCTGTCCTTGTTCTCATCGAACAGATAAACCTTTACTCCATGATTTACCAGAAGCTTGGTTGCACTGATTCCACTCTTTCCTGTTCCTGCTACTATCGCTGTATTGATCTCCATATCATTTCACCATGGTGCACCACTGCACCATTTTCTCCTTTCTACATTACAGAGCCAGTAAACCTACCACACAGAGGACTGCAGTCACTATAGAAAATATAGCAACGACCTTTGACTCAGGCCATCCCCCGAGCTCAAAATGATGATGTATAGGTGCCATTCTGAACACTCTCTTGCCTGTAAGCTTGAATGAAACAACCTGTATTATAACTGATAATACTTCAAGGAAGTATATGAAAGCTATTATAACTATGAATATAGGCATCTTGAGCATATACGCTGTTGATGCAACAAATCCACCGAGTGCCAGAGAACCTGTATCTCCCATGAATACCTTTGCAGGGTACACATTGTACACAAGGAAGCCAAGAAGACATCCAACCGCTGCGCAGGCAACCGGAGCAACACCTGAGTCTGTTCCCACTGCTACAACCGCAAAGAATGTGGCTATGAGAACCGTGACTGATGACGCAAGTCCGTCAAGTCCGTCTGTGAAGTTCGCACCATTAACTGTTCCAAGCACGATGAAGAACAACAGTATCACATAAAGTGTGCTGTTGAGCTGAACCGTCTTGCCAAGGAATGGTATTATAAGCTCATTGTTGATATCTGAATACTTCTCTACATAATATGCAAATACTCCCGTAACGACAATCTGTCCGAGCATCTTCTGCCATGCGTGAAGTCCCATTGATCTCTTCATAACAACTTTGATGTAATCATCGATAAATCCGATAAGTCCAAATCCAAGTGTCACAAAAAGCACCGGAAGGACATCCGGATATTTCTTCATATAGATAAGCGTCGTGATCGTAAGTGACAGAAGGATTATAAGTCCACCCATGGTTGGTGTTCCGGCCTTCTTCAAATGTGCCTGTGGGCCGTCATCCCTGACAAACTGACCAAACTTGAGCTTCTTCAGGAACGGTATAACTATAGGGCACAGCACCACGCTGATACAGAATGCTATCACTACCGGTAAAACAATCTTTAAATCTAAATTCATTTTGTACTCCTTACCTGCCCGCACACCGCGGACTATGTATTTCTTAAACTGTTTTCAGACTGAGATAAATTTAATACTCATTTGTGGCTTTGTCAATTCCCAAATAGGGAAGAATATTCAAAAAAATATCTCTCACAACAGGGGCCGCTATGGTTCCTCCATAATATGTGCCCTCGGGCTCATCTATTAGCACGACCGTCAGGACTTGAGGATCATCCGCCGGCGCAAATCCTATAAAAGAAGATATGTATCTGCCTGTTCCTCTGGGAAGTTTCTCACTCGTGGCGGTCTTTCCGCCTATCCTGCAGCCCTCTATGGCACACTTTGATCCGCCGCCCTCGGCAACGACTGCCTCAAGCATCTCCCGCATCTTCTGTGATGTCTCCTCATCTATAACCTGTCTCTGCTCGTCAAATTCAATGGCTGTAATAGTTTCTTTACTGCTGTCTATTATCCTTTTTCCCAAATGTGGAGTTACCGTATGCCCTCCATTCACAACCGTGCACACTGCAGATATGAACTGTATCGGAGTCACCTGGAATGACTGTCCAAACGACATGGTGGCAAGCTCTACCGGCCCGACATTTTCCTTCTTATGCATGATGGAGTTTGCCTCTCCGGGAAGGTCTATTCCGCTCTGACTGAACAATCCCAGCTTGTGATAATACTCGTACATGCCATCCACACCTGTTCTCTCTCCTATCTCCATAAACGCCGGATTGCAGGAATTCATGAGCGCCTCCTTAAGGCTCTGGCTTCCATGGCCTGTGGTCTTGCTACACCTTATCCTTCTGTCCTCAACTATCTTATATCCCGGGCAGAAAAAGTTTGAGTTGCTGTCGACCGCTCCCTTCTCGAGTGCTGCCGTCAGTGTTATTATCTTGGCGGTTGATCCCGGCTCATATGTGTCGCTTATCAGATAATTTCTCCACATATTGTTCAGCTCATCCATATTGCCGGCTGTAGGCAGCAACATGGATGTCCCGGATGCGCTGTTATTCCTCTCTGCATCTTCCCCTGTGTCTGTCTCTTCATCGTTCTCTGGCTTAACCAGTTTGAACGGTTCGTTCAGGTTGTATTCCGGCACATCCACCATGGCATATATCTCGCCATTTTGGGGATTGATCGTTATTGCACACACCCTGTTTGCTTTTTTCTCGATCAGGACTTTCTCTGCAGCCTGTGTCACATATCTCTGTATATTGAGATCCAGTGTTGTCACGAGATCATTTCCGGGAATGGGCTCTGTCCTGGTTTCTGAATATTCCGCAAGCTCTATTCCCCTTGCATCCGTGACCGCATTTATGCTTCCATTTGTCCCTGTGAGCACACTGTCATATGTCACCTCAAGGCCCAGTATTCCCTGATTGTCAGCACCGGTGAAGCCTATAACCTTCGATGCAAGGGTATCATATGGATAGCTGCGCTTGTAATCCTCGTCCACCTTGATCCCCGGAACAGCAGCCGCCTTGATCTTTTTTCCGGTCTCCTTGTCTACATTTGACGCTATGAGCTCCCTTGAGGATACCTTCTCCACCTTCTTCCGGATGTCTGCCGGATCCTTATCCAGATATCTTGTAAGAAGCTTTGTGACCTCCGCCTCATCCTCTATCTGGCTGTGTATCACGGATATTGAACACACCGCCTTGTTGTCCGCTATGATATTGCCATTTCTGTCGTATATCCTTCCCCTGGGAGCTTTTATGCTTCTCTCCCTCTCATGCAGGGAATCTGCTTTCTCACTATAATATTCTCCCCTGTAGAGCATTATGTATGCAAGACGGCCAACTATAACTACCAGCGCTAGGGCCGCCATAACGAACACAAACTTTATCCTCCGCCTGTTATAACTGTATACCTTCAACTCTTGATCCCGGACTTTTTTATTATCATATTAGCCGGATGCCTCATGTATTCGCCTATTCGTGTACAAATCTATCTCTGCATTAAAAAAGCACCGGAGGTGTATCTGCACCTTCGATGCTTTGGTTTACTATGTAAATTATCATTCGCCGGAATAGTCCTCGTCACCGCTCCACGTATCCGTGCCGTCGCCTGTTCCGCTGTCATCCTCCCATGTATCGTCCGCCGTATAACTGTCGTCTGCCGTATCGTCATACGACGTGTCATCCGCCGATGTGTCGTCGGTCGATGTATCTTCCGCTGATGTATCTTCCGCTGATGTATCTTCCGCTGATGTGTCCTCAGCAGCCGCATCCTCTGTTGCCGCCTCTGTATCTGCAGTCTCTGTATCCGTGTCAAATGCTGATGAGAGCGGCTCCTCCGTTCCGTCATAAGCCACATCATCTCCGTTTGTTGAGTATACATTCAGGTATGGAAGGAGATCCTGCATAACCTGATTGAACAGCTTTGCTCCTGCTCCTGATCCTGACTGATCCTCAACATGAGGCTCATCAACTACAACATAAAGCATTATCTGAGGATTCTCAACAGGGGTGAATCCTATGAATGACAGTACGTATTTTCCATTTCCTCGAGGAAGTTTCTCGGCTGTACCTGTCTTACCACCGATGGTGTAGCCCTCTATTCCAGCCGCATATCCTGTACCTTCCTCAACAACCGCCTGGAGGTATGTCTTCATGTAATCCGACACTTCCTTGGATATGGTCTTTCTTACAAGCACCGGATCCATATTCTCAACCACATTTCCGTCTGAATCCAGAAGTCTCTTGACAACATGTGGCACATAATAATTTCCGCCGTTTATTACAGAACAGAATCCCGCTGCCATCTGGATCATAGATGTTGTAACACCCTGTCCAAATGAAGATGTCGCAAGCTCTGTAGGATTAAGATTCTCCACATCGTACTTAATACCTGTCGTCTCACCTTCGAGATCTATTCCTGTCTTGGAACCAATGTTAAATATCATCTGATATTTGTCAAATGTCTCTGGTCCCTCCTTGTCCGCTATCTGCATCAACGCATCATTACATGAAACAGCCAGAGCTCTCTTGACGTCAACCATTCCGTGTCCTGCTCTGTAACTACAGTAAATAGGGCTCTCTCCCTCGACTACGACCTGTGAACCATCACAGAGAAATTCATCTCCGTCTGAGATCACTCCATCCTCCATGGCTCCCGCTATGGTAAATGCCTTGTATGTTGAACCCGGCTCAAACACATCACTTATACAGTAATTCTGCCATACATAGTTGAGTGCCTCATATAACTGGTCTGATGTAAATCCATCTATCGTGCTCTGGAACTCTTCATCCGACATCTTTGAGAAATCGTATTCCACTTCCTCAGTCTTTACATTCTTCTTCTGTTCGATGGTCGCTTCTGTGGATGATTCTGTGGATGATTCTGTGGTAGTGCCATCCTCGCTGCTCTCCGTTGTTGCTGTTGTATTTTTCTTTGCACTCTCAACGCTTATCAGGCTGTCCGCATTCTCATCTGCACCCTCGATCTCAACCTCCTGGGTGACGGTGACTGTCATGTTCCTGAGCGCCTGTGTGTTCATCGGGTCATTTGGATCGTAGGTACGTGAGCTTGCCATTCCAAGTATCTCGCCATTGTTTGGATCCATTGCTATGATACCTATCTGCTTAGCGCCTGTATTCTGCATATACTCAGTGATGTTGTCCTCTATGATCTTCTGTATATTCATATCTATGGTGGATACTACTGTCTCCCCATTTTGGGCTGCCACAGTCTCCGAGTCAACGCCGCCTGAGCCCGACATATATCTGTAAGTCTTGCCATCCACACCGTTTAAGTAGTCATTATAATAGCCCTCAATACCACCCTGTCCAACATTTCCGCTGGCGGTGTATCCGAGCAGGTGACACGCCAGAGATCCATTTGGGTAATTTCTCTTATACACCGTCTCGAATCTCACTCCTATGACATCTGCGCCCTCATCGGTCTTACAGTAATCCTCAAATGCCTTAACCTTTGTATATGGAAGATCCTTGAGGACTACCTCATAATAAGAATCCTCATTTGCAATGTGCTTGTCAAAATCGTCTCCTGACACATCGAAATACTCCAGCACCGCAGCTCTTGTTGCCGCCTTTCCCTTCTCCGTGAGCAGAATATTCACAGGCTCAAGTATCAGGCTGTAGGTCTTCTCACTGTTCGCAAGGACATTTCCATTTCTGTCCAGTATCTCGCCTCTCTCATACGGAATATCCGTGGAATTGTAGTCCATCTGCAGAACCACAGCCTCCGAATACTCCTTTCCATTTGCCACGTTGATGTACACAACTCTTATGGTGAGTGCCACCAGAACTCCCACCACCAACAAATATGTGATCTTGGTCTTTCTTCTCATTCCTTTTAAAAATAGCTTTGATCTCTTTGACATTTTATCTTTCCACCTTAAAAATTAAATATCCCTAAGACTACTTGGCCTTAGGGACATCCTTGTACTGTACTACGTAATCATCATTATTCTGTGAATAGTATAATGTTTGTCCCGGCTGTGAGTATACCATGCCGAGCTTAGTAGTTGCAATATTATATATCTCATCCAGATCTGTCATGGAATCAAGTCCTGCGCTGTAGCTTGCATTCTCGTCAAGCTGTGTTGCCACCTGGCTCTTCAGCGTTGCCACTGACTCCTTCTGTGACTTGACATCTGATGTAAGTTTCAGAAGATAACAGCACAGCGCCACCGCAACGATTATCGCAGCAACCATGCCCGCCGTATATCTTATTTGTGCATTTGTAACTGCCTTTCTCTGTGCCTTTCTGGCTGCAAGCTCTCGTCTCTCTCTGTCAGTCAGATGAGATGATCCCTGTTTCTTTCTTCGCGCCGGCTGTGGAGCTCTCTCAGGTCTCACTGAAGGCTGTGGTCTTCTCGCCGGAGCGGCTGAGCCTCTGACTACAGCTTCGCGGGATCTGTTACGTCCAGCCCGGTCATCATAATTCAGTTGTCTTGCAGAACTACCCTCTGTGTAGTATCTTCTATCTGCCATCTATATCGCCTCTTTCATTTATATCTGTCAAATTGCCTCAAACACTCTGAGCTTTGAGCTCTTTGATCTGGAATTCTCCTCAAGCTCCCTTTCTCCCGGTATAATCGGTTTTCTCGTTATCACCTTGCCGAGAGGCTTTCTTCCGCATGTGCACACCGGAAAGTTCGGTGGACAAATGCATGGATTTTCATTTTTCCTGAATGCTAGCTTCACTATCCGGTCCTCAAGGGAATGAAATGTGATGATACACAATCTTCCTCCCGGATTCAGGCTTGCTATCATGCCGTCTATTGAATCCCTGAGCACATCAAGCTCTCTGTTAAGCTCTATCCTGATCGCCTGAAATGTCTGCTTGGACGGATGTCCCTGTCCATTCCTTGCCTTTGCCGGTATGGAGCCACGGATTATATCGTTGAGCTCTTCGGTGGTCTCTATCACCTTGTTCTCACGGTACTTGCATATATGATATGCAATACTCTTTGCATATCTCTCCTCTCCGTAATCCTTAAGTATACGGAACAGCTCAGCCTCGGAATAATCATTGACTATATCCTTTGCAGTCTTTGTCTGCCTGTTGTCCATCCTCATATCCAGTGGAGCATCAACCCGATATGTGAATCCTCTATCCGCATTATCGAGTTGATATGAAGACACTCCCAGATCAAGGAGTATCCCGTCCACCTTCTGTATGTTCAGTTCATCCAATATTCTTCTGAAATTCTGGTAATTATCCCTGACTATGGTCACCTTATCCCCATACGGCTCAAGTCTCTTCGACGCTGCAGCTATGGCATCCTCATCCTGGTCGATACCTATAAGCCTGCCGCCCTCACCAAGCCTCTTCACAATCTGCTCTGAGTGTCCGGCTCCCCCTAATGTGCCATCCACATAGATGCCATCCGGCTTGATATTCAGGTTGTCGATGGTCTCCTCAAGCAAGACCGACTTGTGCGCAAATTCCATAATCAATTACCATTCTCTTCTAAAAACTAAAATCAAGTGCATCAAGCTCATCTGCAAGCTCGTCCATGCTGGCCTGATTATCACTCATGTTCTCAGGGCCATCCCACTCTTCCTTGCTCCAGATCTCCGCTTTCTCACCGTTACCGATGACATACACATCCTTGTCTATATGAGCATATTCTCTCTGCTTCGGAGACAGAAGTATTCTTCCCTGTGCATCCGGCTCACACTTGACCGCTCCGGCAAGAAAACCTCTCTTGAAGGCTCTGGCCGTTCTGTTGGTCATAGGAAGCTTGTTCAGCTTCTCAACGAACTCCTCCCACTCTGTCATTCCATATACATAGAGACAGCAGTCGATTCCTTTGGTTACCATGAATGACTCCCCGAGTTCCGAACGAAGTTTTAATGGCATGATCAGTCTTCCTTTTGCATCAAGCTTATGTTCATATTCACCTGATAAGCATCTGGACATCCCGATCTCCTCCTTTCGTATAACTCCGGTTCAATCACCACTTTTCACCACTTAGTTGCACAGTAATGCCACTTGTAACCACTATTCTATACTATAGCCCCCCAAATTGCAACCCTGTTATATGAAAAAAGTGTGTGCAAATACGCAAAAAAGCCTGTAGATCTAACAGTTTTCACTGTCAAATCTACAGGCTTTTTATGGTGGAGACAAATCCCAGTTTTTTCCCATTTCGTGGGGGATATCTCCACCTTGTGGGTATTTATCTGTATTGTCTCCCTGTTATATTATTTTTATTGCCACTTTTTCTGCGCTGAAATGCTATTTTGTGGCATCTTTGTCATCTTTCTTTTTTTCTCCAGCGTCATCTGATCCACCACTGGTCTCCACTTCTGTACCGGCAGCGTCTGCTTCACCACTGGTCTCCACTTCTGTATCCGCAGGATCACATTCGCCACTAATCTTCACTTCTGTGCCAGCGGCGTCTCCCATCACTGCAGCAGGCCAGCCACGCTTGGCACATCTTACATAATTTATGACAAGCAGTACCACGGCAGTTACAAAGCATACAAGTGCAAGCGCCTGGGATACCTTGATCCCTGTATTGCCGATCATCAGGGAATCACTTCTGAGACCTTCGATGATAAATCTTCCAAGTCCGTATCCGCCCACATATATGAGAGCGAACTCTCCTTTGAATTTCTTGTGCTTTCTATATATAAATAAGAACACAAGCAGCAAAAGATTCCACAGGGACTCATACAGGAATGTCGGGTGGACTGTTATGCAGTCCATTCCGTCTATATTCATCACATTGTCCAGCATCTTCTGTGTGATGACCCCGGTTCTCTCCAGATAATCAAGATTGCCCTCTGATCTGTAGTAATCAAGAGGAATCGCCATGGCCATCTTACTGTTCGTATATGCGCCAAATGCTTCTCTGTTGAAGAAGTTGCCAAATCTTCCAAGTATCTGCCCGATCAGTATTCCGAATGTGGCTGTATCCGCCATGAGCACAAAGCTTACTTTTCTCACCTTGCAGAAGATTACCGCTGTGATGACTCCTGCGATGATTCCGCCGTATATGGCAAGTCCGCCGCCTCTGATATTCAGCATGGCTTTGAGTGTAGCTCCCACATCGCCCTGCACTATATACTGGTCAAGTCTGAACAGGATATAGTAGAGTCTTGCTCCAAGTATGGCCGGGATGATAAGTATAAGTATGAAATCCAGATACATTTCAGGATTCTGTTTTGTTCTCTTTGCCTCGTTTGTGACGAGTACATATGCCAGCAGGAATCCTATCATGATGATGATCCCGTAGAACCTCACCTCAAAGCTTCCTATATTGATGTGGTCACCTATATTTCTGAGGGTTATCCCAAGATTCGGAAAGAATATGCTTCTAAAATATTCTGATATCTGAGACATATCGTTACATCCTCCTAGATTCATTTACACGTTGAACTTGAAGAGAATAACATCTCCATCCTCAACCACATATTCCTTGCCTTCCTGTCTTACAAGGCCCTTCTCCTTGGCAGCAAGCATGCTTCCGCAGTCCATGAGGTCCTTGTAGCTGACAACCTCCGCCTTGATAAATCCTCTCTCAAAGTCTGAGTGAATCTTGCCAGCTGCTCCAGGTGCCTTCGTTCCCTTCTTGATGGTCCATGCCCTTGACTCTGTCTCTCCGGCTGTCAGATAACTGATAAGACCAAGAAGTGAGTAGCTTGCCTTGATAAGCTTGTCAAGACCAGACTCTTTAACTCCAAGATCCTCGAGAAACATCTTCTTCTCCTCATCATCAAGCTCTGCCAGCTCCTGTTCTATCTGTGCACATACTACAAATACCTCTGCATCGAAGTCCTTTGCGTATTCCTTTACCTTCTGCACGTTCTCATTTGAAGCGCCATCGTCTGCAATGTCTTCCTCGCCTACATTTGCGGCAAATATTACAGGCTTCCATGTGAGAAGGTTATATTCCTCTATCCACGCCTGCTCGTCCTCATCTGCGACCTCTATGGTCTTTGCAAGCTTGCCATCCTCAAGGTGAGCCTTGATCCTCTGCTGGAAGTCAAGCTCCTTCGCAAGCATCTTGTCATTTCTTGCACCTCTGATGGTCTTGGCGATCCTTCTGTCGAGCACCTCTATATCTGAGAATATCAGCTCCAGATTGATGGTCTCTATATCTCTGATTGGGTCTACGGAACCGTCAACGTGGATGACATTTGTATCCTCAAAACATCTTACAACGTGAACGATGGCATCAACCTCTCTGATGTTCGCAAGGAACTGGTTTCCAAGTCCTTCTCCCTTTGATGCGCCCTTTACAAGACCCGCGATATCTACAAATTCTATAACAGCAGGTGTTGTCTTGGCTGAGTTGTACATCTCTGTGAGCTTGTCCAGTCTCTCATCCGGCACTGCAACGATTCCTACGTTTGGATCTATTGTACAGAACGGATAGTTAGCCGATTCCGCGCCTGCCTTTGTAAGTGAATTGAAAAGTGTACTTTTTCCCACGTTTGGGAGTCCTACGATTCCTAATTTCATTTTTTCTATTTTCCTTTCTTAAAGCCTTGATTTTGCTTGATATTCTGACTTTGCCGATTATATGGTGTACCATTTAGTGTACCATCTGTTTTCAGGGCGTAAAAAGCCCCAATAGCACGGTAATTGTACTACACCCGTGGCTTAATTTCAATGTTTATAATTATTATCGGAATCCCATAACTATTTT
>ULOD01035157.1_pt1 | contig 12985 bp, 9 predicted proteins | sample 1952351 | NCBI WGS metagenome assembly ULOD01 (sample SAMEA4835596, study PRJEB28245) | human gut metagenome | biome: gut microbiome; material: fecal sample | place: Denmark | collected 2008 | reverse complement strand
AAGTATTACTCATTTGAAAATTATTTTCTGTTTCCTGAAATAATGGAAAAGGTTGGTGTTGTTAAGAGTGTTGACGAGTTTTATGATATTTTGTGGGAGAAATACAACCAATATTTGTACAAACTGACAAGTGTAAAGAAAATGTTAAGCAAGCTGGATATAAGTATTGATTCACGTAATGATTTAATTGCAAATATAGAAAATATAAGGATTTATGTCAGAGGACATAATCTTTATGATATTTTTTACGGAAGATTCAAGGCAAATGAGAATGATGTGCTTTCGCGATATATAGAACTTGCACCGAGAAAAATTTTTGCTGATATCTTAGATAAAATTGATGGCTTTGTATATTTTGACTCAAGAAGAAGATAAAATGATATAACTTTGTGAAATTTGACAAAATGGTACTTTACAAAGGGACATGTTAGTGTTAAGATGTATTTGTTACAAAAATGTTACAGAAAAATTACAAATATGGAATTATAAAATAACATTATTTGGAGGAATATATGACACACTTAACCAGGTATGGCAGAAGACTTAAGATGACTCTTATAGCCGGAATGTCAGCAGCATGTTTTGCATGCATATTTGCTATACCATTTGCAGAGAATAAGTTTAATAACAAAGTTGGATATTACAGCATTGTATTTAACGGTGAGGAGATTGGCAGTGCCAACTCAAGACAGGAAGCTGAGCAGGCAATGGCAGCAGCCAGACTCAAGTTCAGTAAGGAATATGATTCTGTTGTATATATGGATAACAATATTGATATTGTAGAAGAGCATAAGCTTGTTGCATCAAGAATGTCACAGGACGAGCTTGAGACAGCTATTTACAGCAGTCTGTTCAACTGTGTTACAGATAAGGAGAATGCAACTGCATATACTGTAAGAATCAATGATTTTACAGTTACACTTGCATCAAAAGATGATGTTGTTGAACTCATGGAGAAAGTTACAGATAAGTATGATACAAAGAAAGAGTTTCAGGTTAAGCTTTCTTCAGGAGACGGAAGCTATGGTGCATATTCTGTAGATGTTGTCCAGTCAGAGTTAAAGAATACAGATACAGATATAGTAGCAGCTGCTCTCAACGGACAGATGGCATCAGTTGCCACTGACAGTGATACAGCTAAGGATGGAATAACAGGAATAAGTTTTGAGCAGAATGTCGTAGTTAATGAGACACTTGCAGCAGGAGCTAATATTGTGAGTGTACAGCAGGCATATGACGAGATAACAAAGGAAAAAGAGGAGAAGACCATGTATGTGGTCGAAGAAGGAGACTGTCTTTCACTTATAGCAGGCAAGTGTGATATTGCACTTAATGATTTGCTTGCACTTAATGAGGGACTTACAGAAGAGTCACTTATAATACCGGGAGATGAACTTGTTGTAACAGTCCCTAAGTCAGAGATTTCAGTTGTTGTAACACAGAGAATGACTTATGAAGAAGATTACAATGCTCCTGTTCAGTATGTAGATGATAACACAGCTTACAGAGGAACAAATACAGTTATATCTGAGGGAACAACCGGTCATCATAAGGTTACAGCTGATGTTACATTTGTTAACGGAGTAAAGACGGATGTTTCTTATGTTAATGAAGAGGTTATGGTTGAATCACAACCGCAGGTTGTATCAGTTGGTACACTTACACCTCCAACATATTTAAGACCGATTTCAGGTGGTTCAGTTTCATCAGAATTTGGTTACAGATGGGGAACACTTCATTCAGGCGTTGACTGGTATGTATCAGTTGGTACTCCTGTAAGAGCTGCGGCAGCAGGAACTGTTATCAGAGCAGGCTGGTATTCAACATATGGATATTGTGTTGATATAAGACATTCAGATGGTTCTATGACAAGATATGCACATCTTAATTCTGTTACGGTTTCTAATGGTCAGTATGTAAATCAGAGCGATTTGATTGCTTACTCAGGAAATACAGGCTATAGCACTGGTCCACATCTTCATTTTGAAATATGGATAGGTGGAACACCTGTTAATCCTTTATACTATGTAAATAAAAATTAGGATTATATATTGTGATATTTAACCCCGCAGTATGAATTGACATGCTGTGGGGTGTTTGTTATAGAATAATGGTACAGTTTTTAGAGGTTATGAAAAAATAATCTTTACAAAGGGTATCTTTGTGTTATAATATTGCAGTTGAAAATAAATAAATATAAGCTTTTTAAATGTGAATATTTACAAATATAGAAGAAATACTTATAATAATAAGTAATGAGTAGTTTTGAGATTAATCTGATTGTTAGAGGTGCATAGATGGAACAATATGTAATTAAGGGAGGCGTCCCACTTAACGGGGAGGTGTCCATCGGTGGTGCAAAGAATGCTGCGTTAGGAATTCTTGCAGCAGCAATTATGACAGATGAGACAGTTACAATTGAAAATGTGCCAAATGTAAGGGATACGAGAGTATTGCTTCAGGCTATTGAGGGAATTGGAGCTAAGGTTAAATATGTATATAACAACACCGTTCAGATTAACGGTGGAAGTATATGTGACATTAATGTCGATTATGAGTATATAAAAAAGATTCGTGCATCATACTATCTTTTAGGTGCATTGCTTGGAAAATATAAACGTTCACAGGTTGCATTGCCGGGTGGATGTAATATTGGAAGCAGACCGATTGACCAGCATATTAAAGGTTTTAAGGCACTTGGTGCAGAAGTTGAGATTGAGCATGGCAAGATTAGTACAAAGGCAGAGCATCTTGTTGGTGGTCATGTTTATTTTGATGTCGTGACAGTTGGTGCGACAATTAATCTTATGCTTGCAGCCTGTCTTGCAGAGGGTGATACAATTCTTGAAAATGCGGCAAAAGAGCCACATATAGTAGATGTTGCCAATTTCCTTAATGCCATGGGTGCTAATATAAAAGGTGCCGGTACAGATGTTATCAGAATTAAAGGTGTAAGTAAACTTCATGGAACAACGTATTCAATAATTCCTGACCAGATTGAGGCAGGAACATTTATGTTTGCATCAGCTGCAACACGCGGTGATGTTGTTGTAAGAGATGTAATACCTAAACATCTTGAATCATTATCTGCTAAACTTATTGAAGTTGGCTGCGAAGTTATAGAAGGTGATGACTGGGTAAGAGTTATAAGTAAAGGCAATCTTAAAAGCACTAATGTTAAGACATTACCATATCCGGGATTCCCTACAGATATGCAGCCACAGATGGCAGTTGTTCTTGCACTTGCACATGGAACAAGTATGGTAACAGAGAGCATATTTGAAAACAGATTCAAATATGTAGATGAGTTAAATCGTATGGGTTGCCATATTAAGGTAGAGGGCAATACAGCATATATAGAAGGCGTCGATAAAATAACAGGTGCACAGATGTCTGCCCCTGATTTAAGAGCCGGTGCGGCGTTGGTTATTGCTGCTCTTTCGGCAGACGGTATATCTGAAATAGAAGACATTGAATATATACAGCGTGGTTATGAAGATTTTGAAGGTAAACTCAGAGGTCTTGGTGCCATGATAGAACGTGTTGACTCAGAGCGTGAGGCTTTAAAAGCACGCCTTAAAATAGGATAAAAATATTAAAGTGCATCATTCATGGATAAGACATGGATGATGCACTTGTGCAATGCGTTGGTTAGAGGAATTTATATGAAGTTAAGAAATAAATTAAAAATATCATTTTGCATAATGGTTATATTGCCTGTAATAATGTGTTCGATATTTGCATATGCATTTTTTAAATATCAGGCAACAACAATACACCAGTTATATGAGGTTGACAGCGGTGAACTGCTTGATAACTTTTATTCTCCGGTTGTTCTTATGGGAAGGATGACAGAAAATATATACAATGAAATGAAAGAAGTTGCTGAGACGTCACCATGGCAGTATAATTCGGTGGATTTTGTGAAACAGCTTGATGAGGAATTACAGTGCAAACTTTCGAGTATTGTTGTCAGACGTAACGGCCTTTATACATATGTATCTGATAATCTTGATATAGAAAAGCTTGATGTAGTTCTTCCTGATTATGAAGCGGGAGAAAATATATCAGATGAGGGTATTTATAAAGGTGGCGATTACCAATGTCTTGTAAAACAGATAGATTTTTGTGATTCATATGGAAATCAGTACAGTGTTTCAATTATAACACCTTTAAAGCAGGCTATACCTCAGATAAAGAAGTTTTTCATACAGGTTCTTATATCAGGTGTATTTATACTTATATTGACAAGTCTTCTGCTTAATGTATGGATTTATCGCTCAATTATAAAACCACTTGACAGATTAAAGCTTGCAACGCAAAATATAAAATATGGTAATTTTGATTTTGAAATGCCTAAAAGCTCCAATGATGAAATTGGAGATGTGTGCCGCGATTTTGAAGAAATGAGAGTTATTCTGAAAAAAACGGCAGAAGACAAGATTAATTCTGATAAAGAAGAAAAAGAACTTATAAGAAATATATCACATGATTTAAAGACGCCGCTTACAGCAATAAAAGGATATGTTGAAGGAATTCTTGACGGAATTGCAGATACACCTGAAAAACAGCATAAATATCTTATGACAGTTGCAAATAAAGTTAATGATATGGATAAGCTTATAGATGAACTTACAATTTATTCAAAGCTTGACACTAACAGGGTTCCGTATTCATTTGCAAAAATTAATTTGAAAAATTATTTTGATGACTGTTGCGAAGAGATAGGAATGGATTTGGAAACTCAGGACATAGATTTGGAATACAGATTTCATGCAACTTCAGATTGTACTGTTGTGGCTGATGCAGAACAGCTTAAAAGAGTTGTTAATAACATTGTCAGTAATTCTGTAAAATATATGCAGCCGGGAAGAAAAGGTAAAATAAGCATAGATATTTATGATGAAGGAGACTATGTTCATATAATTATCGCAGATAACGGCAAAGGAATTGGCATGGATGAGATTCCACATATTTTTGACAGATTTTACCGTACTGATTCATCCAGAAACAGCAAACAAGGCGGAAGTGGAATCGGACTTGCTATTGTAAAGAAGATTATAGAGGACCATAAGGGAAAGATATGGGCAGAAAGCGTTGAAGGAGAAGGTACTACAATGCATATTAATCTTTTGAAAGATATGGATAAACGCAACTACATTTGCATAGAAGATAACAGAAAAAAGGAGAAAAAATAGTATGAGCAGAGTATTAATTGTTGAAGATGAAGATGCAATTGCAGAAATTGAAAAGGATTACCTTGAACTTAGTGGATTTGAAGTTGTAATTAAATCAGATGGAACAAGTGGTCTGGCAACAGCACTTGAGGAAGAGTTTGATATTATGATTCTTGATGTTATGCTTCCGGGTGTTGATGGATATGAAATCTGCAAACAGGTAAGAGAAAAGAAAAATACACCTATTATCATGGTATCAGCGAAGAAAGAAGATATTGATAAGATAAGAGGTCTCGGCGTTGGAGCTGATGATTATATGACTAAGCCATTCAGCCCAAGTGAGCTTGTTGCAAGAGTAAAAGCACATCTTGCAAGATATGAAAGACTTGTAAGCAGTGCAAAAGAAGCTAATGACATTATAGAAATAAGAGGTCTCAAAATTGACAAGACAGCAAGGCGTGTATTTGTTAATGGCGAAGAAAAAGTATTTACAACAAAAGAGTTTGATCTGCTTACATTCCTCGCAGAGCATCCGAATCATGTATTTACAAAGGATGAACTTTTTAAGGAAATATGGGATATGGATTCAATTGGAGATATCGCAACTGTAACTGTTCATATCAAGAAAATCCGTGAAAAAATAGAGTATGATACATCTAAACCTCAGTATATTGAGACAATCTGGGGTGTTGGATACAGATTTAAAGTATAAGGAAGTGCTTAATAATGAGACTTGAAAAAGATAATGCAATAAGACTTTTTAATTGTGAGGCTCCCGGCTCTGAAGGTATTAAACTTGAGGAGATATTTTATGAGGAGAAAATGGAAGATGGCAGGATAAAGAAGGTTGTACAACATGTCCTTAATCCTGAGATGGTTCCATATATTCCATCTTCATCTAAAGATAAAAAAATTCCGGCGGTACTTATAATTCCGGGCGGTGCATTTAGAAGGCTTGTATACAATTTTGAAGGTGAAGAAGTTGCAAAATGGCTCAACAGTCTTGGAATAGCAGCATTTGTATTAAAGTGCAGACTTCCGGCAGATGAGCATAATGACTCATATAATGTTTCTTTGATTGATGCACAGAGAAGTATGAGAATAATACGTGCACGAGCTGATGAATTTAACATAGATGCAAATAAGATTGGTGTTATGGGATTTTCAGCAGGAGGATACTTTGCGGCACTTTTATCTACAGCATTTGATAAAAATGTATATGACAAAAAAGACGATATTGACGAATTATCGGCAAGACCTGATTTTTGCATATGTGGTTATCCAGTGATAAGTTATGATAAATGTATAGAAGCCGGACAGAGGTATTTTCCAAAAGAAGTGATAATTGCAAATGTGCGTTCATATGAGGAAAATATGTTGAAAAAATACAATCCGGAGGAGCTGGCATCACCGCAAATGCCACCGGTATTTGTATTTGAAACAGATGATGACAGGACAACACTGGCAGAAAACAGTATTGGATTTTACATGGCTGCCAGAAAAGCAGGAGTGCCTGCTGAGTTGCATATTTTCAGAGAAGGCGGACATGGTTTCGGTTGTGGAGATGATAACGGACAGACCGGGGAATGGAAACAGCTTTTTGTAAACTGGGCTAAAAGCCTTGGAATAATCTAATAATAAACAGAGCGGGATATGGTTTATCAATTATATCCCGCTCTGTTGTTATGTGCATGAAGCACTGCATATAACACAGGGGATGCTTCTTATGGTTATGGCTTGGCAGCCAGAGCAGCCTCAGCTTTTGCGAGCTCTTCTTTTGAATGTTTTGTTAATATTTGTTCTTTACTTAACCGCCTTTTTCCTGTATTGCAGGGGACTCATACCGTTTATTTGTTTAAAAAGAGTGCAGAAATAATTGGAATTGCAAAAGCCAAGCTCGTTGGATATTTCCTGGATACTTTTTGGCGATTCGGTGAGCATTGTCTGTGCAATTTTGTTTTTGTATCTGTTGACGTAAGTTTTGTATGAACAGCCTGTTGCGTCGCGGAAACGCTTCATAAAATGAGATTCGGATAATCCTGCCTTTTTTGCAAGCTCGGAGACTGAAGGATTATTCATAAAATTCGTGTCTATATAAGAAAGAATGTCCATTATTTCGGTGTCTGCCGTCGAAATGTGGATTTCGGACGTTTCTGCTACGGTACCGTATCGGTACATTATAAGTATGAGCTGTTCGAGCAGATTTTGCAGGGCGAATTCCGCAACGCTGTCGTAATTATCATATTCAATAAGCATCTGTTCATAAATATCGATAATTTTTGGCTTTATTTCGTCGGGAACAGATAAAGCAGTGTGTAGCATTAAATCGTTAAATTCGTTCTCGCCTATTATTTCTTTTATTCTTGTTGTTACCGAGCTGACAAAACGCATCGCATAAACCTCGTAATTTCTGTCCGATAAAGGTGATGATTTATGATATACGCCCATGCTGACAGGTGAGAGGTATCCGTCATGGACGAAAAAAGTACGCTCGGGAGTCGAGACCTGTCGGTCGCCTTTTACCAGATAACCTATTCCGTAATATTTTTCATATATGTCAAAAGAAGGCATGTAATTGGAAGCGGGTTTTGTTACATGCTCAACTCTGAACTTGTAGCCTTTTTTAAGAGGAATTGCCATAAAAATCTCCTTGTAAAATAATAGAAAATTGTAATAATTTAATCGGATTAATAATATAATGAATGTTTTTTATATAATTATATTATAAAATGTTATTAAAGAACAATGCAAGGAGAATAACATAAGATGAAGAATAAAAATATTTTTACAAAAATTTTTATAAAAAATATTCCGCTGTTTTTTATTGAAATATTAAGTGCGTATATTGCAACAAAAGTATTGGTTTTGGGAAATACAAAAATATCGCAGGCGATAGACGCATTGTTTAATAATACAATTTCGGAGTATATCAATAAACAATTCTGGATATATGTTGCCGTTCTTGTTGCGGCGGGATTTATTTTTACATATATTCAGACATATGCGACAAAAGTATTTGCGGTAAATATGCAGACTGATTTCAGAAGAGAGGCGGGAAAGAAGCTGCCGGAGCTTCAGTTTAAATATTTCGACTCGCATTTGTCGGCGAGAGTGCTTAATAATTTTATTGATGATGTGGCTAAAATTTCGGAATATTATTCTGAGCTCCTTCCTGATATAGTAAAAACAATAATAACAAGCGTGACGATTTTTATTACACTTATAAAAGTTGACCGAGTGATGGCACTTCTGCTTCTTGTTATTATACCCGTAATGGCGGTTATCACAAGTTTTACGGGAAATATGGTGTCAAAGCTTACGAGAAAACATACTGAATATAACGATGAAGTAAATGAACTCGCATATGATGCCATAAACGGTATCAGTGTTGTAAAAAGTTTTAACCTTGAAAATTATTTTAAAAATAAGATAAAAAATACGTTAAAAACAATATTAAAATTTGAATATAGAAGAAATGCAATTTCGTCAATAGGCTGGGCTACGGGAAGCCTTGTATCTACGGCACCTTATATTATTTTGAGTATATTTGCGTTACACAGAGTTTTGTCGGGAAATCTGACTGTGGGCGGGATGACATATTTCATACTTTTTATGGACAGGCTTTTGCAGCCTCTTGGCAATCTTCCCTATATGATTATTGATGCAAAAATTGATTTGGTTTCAAAAAACAGGCTCAAAGAGCTGATGAATTATCCTGTTGAAACAAATATGGAAAATTCCGAGGATAACACAGGAGATTTTTCTAAAAAATCCGATAACACCGGGAAGAACAGTAATGCGGCAGTAGTATTTAAAGACGTTACATTTTCGTATGTCAAGGGAAACAATGTTTTAAAAAATTTCAATGTTAATATAGAAGCGGGAAAAAATGTTGCTTTTGTCGGTTCCTCAGGCGGCGGAAAGAGCACGATTTTTAAGCTGATTTGTGGTTTGTATGAAGTAAACGGCGGTACAGTGGAGATTTTCGGAAAGAGAATCGGAGAAGAAAATATTGATTTAATAAGAAAAGATATAGCACTTGTTTCGCAGGATACTTATCTGTTTCCAGAGACGATTGCGTGGAATGTTGCCTGCGGAGACGAATCGGTAAGTATGGAACGCATTATCGAATGTTGCAAAAAAGCAAGAATTCACGATGATATTATGAAAATGCCTAAGGGTTACAATACCGATGCAGGGGAACGCGGAAATATGCTTTCGGGCGGACAGAAGCAGAGAATAGCGATCGCAAGGGCTTTGCTTAAAGATGCCAGGCTTATATTATTCGATGAGCCGACAGCGTCCGTGGATATTGAAAATGAAGAAAAAATAAAACAGGCAATAGAAGAAATTAAAGAAAATCATACAATAATTACGATAGCACACAGACTTAATACAATAGAAAATGCAGACTGCATATATGTTGTGGATAACGGTGTTATAGCCGAAAGCGGTACGCATGATGAATTGATAGCCGGAAACGGAATATATAAAAGGCTGTACGATACGAAAGATGAGGTGTCCTATGAATAATTTTAAAATATTAAAAGAGCTGATAAAAAGATTTCAGGGAGTTCGTGCAGTTCTTTATTTTGCGGAAATAATAGGAATGGGAGTAGCAGATGGAATTTCGGTAGTTCTGGTTTCAAGAATTATAGGCATAATTACGGACACTGCCGTGTCAAAAGGAAATTTACGCGACACCCAACTGGTGAAATATATAATTCTTACAATAATATTTAAAATTATTATACAGACATTGCTGGCTGTTTTGTATAACGACGAAGCAAAGCGGACAGGTGCGAATATGCGTAATACTGTATACGGAAAGGCCCTGTCGCTTCCTATGGAATTCTATGACAATCATCATACGGGAGAATTTATGTCGAAACTTACATATGATACAAACATGGCATCTGGAGTGTTCGGTTCAAGAATAAGGCGTGTCATGATGCCTGTTATTATGGTTATTGTCTGCATAATACCTATGTTTGTTCTTTGCCCTCCTGTTACGGCGGGTCTGCTTGTTTTATGTATAATTTCGCTTACATTAAATTTTGTGATGATACCTGTGCTTGAAAAATACAGCCGCAAAATTTCAGATGCAAATAAAGAAATAAGCAAATCTGTAACAAATATGCTTCAGGGAATGGAAACAATAAGAATGTTTCCGCTTAAAAAAGTTATAAGCGATTCTTATAATAATGCCAATGAAAATTGCGGTAAAAACATGAAAATCCAGGGACGGACAGAGGCTTTGATTTCGGCGTTGAGAGCGGCATTTGACCTTATAGGGGCATTGGTTTTTCTTGCACTCGGAATATTATATACAACCAAAACAGGGGGAAAACTGGGAAATCTTATAAGCCTGTACTCAATATACGGAGCGTTTCAGTATAATTTTCTGCTCATGGGCGTATATATACCGAGTCTGTCAAGCTGGCTTGTAAATGCACAGCGTGTTCTCGAGTTTCTTGATACTCCGAACGAGAATTTTTACGTCAAAAATAAAGAAAATACAAAAAATAATATTTGTCAAAAAAACAGCGAAGCTTATCATACGGTAGAATTTAAAAATATAACATTCGGTTACGCGGGTAAAAATACAAATATATTTGAAGATTACAGTGCGTTTTTTGACAGCGGAAAAAGTTATGCACTGGTCGGGGAATCAGGCCGCGGAAAGAGTACGCTTACAAAACTTCTGCTTGGATTTTATAGGCCTAAGAAAGGCTGCATATTTATTGACGGAACTGATATAACGGAGCTCGGGCTTGTAAATGTGCGTGATAAAATCGCATATATACCGCAGGAACCGTATTTATTTAACTGTTCAATTAAGGAAAATATAAGAATGGGAAAATTAAATGCTTCAGATGAAGAAATTTACAATGCGGCAAAACAGGCGGGAGCACACGATTTTATATCGGGGCTTGAAAACGGATACGAAACACCCGCGGGCGAACGAGGAAATACACTTTCTGGAGGTCAGAAGCAACGAATAGCAATAGCCAGAGCAATTCTCAAAGATGCACCTGTAATCATATTTGATGAGGCGACATCGGCGTTGGACAATGAGACGGAAAAATATATAAACAAAACCGTTATGTCGGTGAAAAAGGATAAGCTTATCCTTATGATAGCACACCGTCCGTCTACGATAGAGACGGCAGATTGCAGATTTGAGGTGTAAAAGAGCTTACTGATATGTAATGTGGCTAAAAAGGTTGAATGTATATAAAAAAATACCGATGTTTATGAAAAAACTTACTGTTTATTACAAGATGCTACAAAAAACTTGAATGTTTTGACTACAGGTGATATGTTTAATACAAATATAGTGTGTCTATCGGAAAATAAAAGGTGTTTTAGAGTAGGTAATCAGAAACAAGCGGAGGGGTATTTATGAGCAAAAAAATAAAATGCATAGTGGCAGCAGTATTGGCAGCAGTATTGGCAGCAGTGATATGTGTGGCGGTGATTTTTACAATTAACAGGAAGAAGTCAGGCATAAATATGAATGTAGGTGAATTGTCGGGTGATGAGCAGAATTATTGGAATCCTGATATTCACAGCATTTCAAAGGCGGAAAACGGATATTATTACCTGCATTATGACGGAAAGGACCTTTTAGTGAAATATTTTGACGAGTCATCAAAAAGGTCTGTTCCGGTATGTGCGAAAGCAGAGTGCAGTCATAATTCAAAAACGTGTAATGCGTGGCTGGATACCGATGAATATCTGAGTTCTCCGATTTATTATTACAAAAATAATATATATGTTGTACGTGTGGAAGGCGGAATGGCTAAGCTTGTAAGTATTAAGGCTGACGGAAGCGACAGAAAAGATGTTGCTAATTTGTTTGCAAATGACAGGATAACATCAATTTCTATGGTGTTTCATAACGGATATGTATATGCGTACGACCATATAGGTCATATAGGAAGCTCTGAAAGTGGTAAAGAGATAATTAAAAAAATAAATATTTCAGATGGAAACTCACAGGATATAGTCGAATATGAGGGTGAAAACAGTGCTGTGATGGGAGCGAGAAGTTACGGAGATAAACTTTTTTACAAAATTTTTCAGTATTCCATAAATAAGCAGACATTAAAAGCCAATATGAATTTTCAGCTTTATTATTATGATTATACCGACGGTGAGAATAAAAAGGTTTCGGATATGAATATATGTGATTTCTGTGTCGATGCTGACAACGGAATGTTATATTATTTTGTTGTTGGAAAAGGATTGTATTCTCAGTCGCTTGACGGACAGAATAATAAACTCATATACAAGGCGTCCGAAAATATGGTATCTGCGGTAATGTCATATGATGGAAGATATATTTATATGAGTAACGGCGGAATGGGAAGTACGACAGATTTATCTAAGACCGTTGAACGTGAAATTCAGGTTGTTGATACGACGGGAAAACAGATAGATACAATTAAGCTTGGAAATGAAATAGAGAATTTATATTTCGGCGATGAAAAATATTTATTCGGGACAAAGAGTGATAAGCTTGTTTATATAGATAAGAGCAGTCTCGGAAACGGTGCGTGTGTTTGGAAAAATGCGGAGTAGAAACTTATTATGGAAGAGTTTAAGAGGGTTTTTGGCATAAAATTTATAATGGTATTTACAGTGACGGTGCTGTTAAATATCGGTTTGTTTGTATACAGCAGTTCCGAGGGTAAAAGTATGTCCGATATAAGGCAGGAGACACATTACCGTCAATGGATAATCGGAGAACTGTCGGATATGCAGCCCGAGGAAGCTCTGGAAATTGCCGATATACAAAGTGA
>ULOD01007905.1_pt1 | contig 13121 bp, 10 predicted proteins | sample 1952351 | NCBI WGS metagenome assembly ULOD01 (sample SAMEA4835596, study PRJEB28245) | human gut metagenome | biome: gut microbiome; material: fecal sample | place: Denmark | collected 2008 | reverse complement strand
TTACAACTCGAATAGCTCGGGGCCAAAATAATTCATTTTCTTTATTACCTCTAGTTCCACCAAAAAATAAGTTCGGTTGTAATTGCTTGTCTAATTCTAGAATACGATGGTTATATGTATCTGCTAAATAAAATACATCGTTATAGATTTCTATCCCTCTTGGATTATTTAAATTAAATGTTTTGATCTTTGCCTTCCCAAATTGTTTTGATTTTAATGTTGATAATGATAATTGTATAATTCTGCAATTTGCAGAATCGGTTATAATCAGCTCATTTTTCTGATTTTGTAAACAACTAGGCCACCATAAGCCTTGATGATATTCATCATATTTATAAATGAATTTTATTTTTTTGTTAACATCTAAGCAGAGAATTCTATTGTTTTTTCCATCTGCAATATAAAATAGATTTTTGTAAAAACAAGCAAATTTTGGAGTTGATAATTCTGTTTTGAGTTCTCCCGGACAATGAATTTTTCCGTAGCTCCAAAACACATTTCCTTCTTTATCACATATTAATACTTGATGTCTATCTACATCACATATTAATAATTTATCATATATATATTCTGCAGATTGAATATTAAATGTTGGATTTAAATATTTTCCTATAACATTTAAATTAACATCATATTCGATTAAAGGTTTGTTTCCTTTACCACCAACTAAATAAGTTCCAGCACTTGTTAATTTCACAAATTTTGGTTTATCCATGGGTATATATTTTTCATTTATAATTTGATCATTTTGCAGTTCTCCTATTGTTTTCTTTTTTGAGTCAATAAAAACTAATTTCTCGTTATTAATAGGTTGGATCCATCTAGGAAACCAGTTATTAATAAATATTTCATTAGATTTATTTGTTCGTAAGTTGATTTTTATTATTCGATTGTTTAATGCATCAGAAATAAATAAATAATCATTATTTCTAAATGCACAAAATATATAATCCAATTGATTTTCATTATATTTATTATAAATCGCACCATATTCTATCATAATATTATACCTGCTTTTGATAAGTTTATTTATTAGTTATTAGAAATTATTTCATATAGTAATTTGTATATGTAAGTATTATCAATTAAATATGGCATATCATTAATACCTTCTGGATAAAAATAGTATTCAACTAGTTTTCCAGTATGATTTGATGTTGTGAATAAATTATCACTTATTATTTCTCCTGTTTTAGGTAGTAATAATCCACCTGTTTCATGATCAGCTGTAACTAATACACAAGTATCTGGTTGATTTTTTGCATAATTAAGGCAATACTCTACAACTTCATCAAATGCCAATAACTCATTAATCATGTTATCAATATTATTATTATGACTTTCCCAATCTATTTTTCCACCCTCAATTATCAAAAAGAAATTTTCATCGCTTTTTGATAAAACATCTATTGCGTATTTTGATCAAGAAAGTAAGGAATTATCTAATTCATTGTTTGAACTTATATTGTCAAATGCACAAATGAAATTTTTGGATATATTTTTGGGTGCATCGTTTATATTGTTTATATATAATTTGTTTTCTTTATCGAAATTATCATATTTGTCATATTCTTTTTTACCTGCTCCAATCATTATATTTATTTCTGAACAGATTTGTTGCATTATAATATCATCATAGTTTTTTCTTGAGGATGTGTGACTAGAGAACGCAGCAGGAGTTGCATCGTATAGATATGCTGAAGTAATTATTCCTGTATTCATTTTATTTTTAATTGCTAATTCTGCTATAGTTTCATTATTAGATGAATTCTTGTTTTGTGAAATTGTTTTGTTATAAGTTTTTTCCCCAGTTGCAATTGCGCTAGCAGCCGCAGCACTATCTGTTGTTTTGAATTTTTTTGAAAATGTTGTCACTTTACCTTTCTGGGGAAGTGTTTCCATATTTAATAAATCTATGTTAAATTTTTCTTTTGCTATTTTAATATGATTTTCACCCATTCCATCTCCTATTAGTAATATTATATTTTTAGGTACACTGTCCAAATTTACATTTCTGGTGATATGAAAAGTAAAGAGTGATGTGATAATAAAAATTATGCAAAACAATATCAACATTATTTTAATAAAAATTTTTTGTGCTATTAATTTATTTATATTTGTTCTTTTCATAATTTTCCTCCAATTATTCAAATATCAAATGAATTGTTTTTATTATAAAGAATTTTTTGCGTTTATTTGGAAAAGGATTATAAGTGTTAGAGAAAAATACAAAATCGTATTTGTTTTATAAATTATGTTTCTAATATTTAATATTTGAGTAATTTGATGCTTCTTTTTATAATAAACGATTTTAATATAAATTTGTTCAGTATTTTTGAAAATTTGATATAGTATATTGACAATGCATATAAAAAATAGTGCTTTAAAAATTAATTCGAATAGGGTAAGGAACTAATTGCATATAATCGACCAACCAGTAAAGTTCTGTAGTATGAATTTTTTTATTATGTTGATATTACGAAATCTTTTTATAGTTTGTCCAAATTCATTGAGTGGATAGTATGTTTTTATTGTTAACGAATTTGAACATTTAACCAACAATTTTATAATGTTTGGTAGGTTTTGATAAAATAAAAATTATAATAATGGTATTAAAAACTAGCTGGAGATCAATGTAATGAAGTTAAATATAAAAAACTTTTTAATGTGTAATGTATCAATAATTAAAGATATTTTTAATTATGATAAAAGTTTGTTATTTATAGGATTAAATAAGATTGTGTTTTCAGTAATATATCCTTTGTTATTATCAATAATTCCTAAGATTATAATGGATAGTATTATTAATCAAGTTGGAATAAAAATTCTTATAGTTAGAGTAGTAATTATATCAGTATTAATGTCTGGTATTTCATGGGTAAATCCAGTTATAAAAGAAAAAGTTATTACGAAGTCAGAAAAGCTAAGATATAGATATCAAATACAATTATTGAATAATCTACTTGTTTGTAATTACGAATCCTTAAATAATAGAACGAAATATGAAAAAGCTAAGTATTTTGTTGATGAAAGCGATCAAGTTCCGAGTCGTGAATATATTAGTGTGTTGTGTGATTGGATAGCTTCTATAATTGGTTTATTATCTTGTATGATAATATTATCTCATAATAGTTTTGTTATGTTTTTTGTTTTTGTTTATTCTATAATTGTTGAATATTTTTTCAATTATAAGCAACATGTTAATAAATCAATAATGAAAAAAAATATGTTTTTGCCTAATATTAAATGTGATTATATTTTTAGAAAGTCAATGACATCAAACTTTATTAGAGACGCTGTTGTATTTAATGAAACAGATATAATAAAAAATAAGTATATTAAATACAATAATAAAATCATGAATGAATTAAATAGATCTAATAAAAATGATTTAAAATTAGATGTTATTAAAATATTTTTTGTGTTTTCAAGGGATTTAATAATTTGTATAGTTGTAATAAAAAATATATTATCAGGTAAACAAAGTGTATCTGATTTTATTTTATATTATGGTTTAATTAATGTTATAACAAAATGGTTAAATCTATATTTTACAAGCAAATCTAATTTACTATTTATTTGTTCGTCCTATGAAGATTATATTGAGTTTAATAAAGATGCAAATCGTTTTAAGCGTAATCTAACTATTGGTCATAATCACTTTGAAAAAATTGAAAAAATTGAATTTAAAAATATTTTTTATAAATATAACAAAAAATTTGTACTTCAAGATATAAATTTAATATTTAAAGAAAATCAAAAAATAGCGATTATAGGAAGAAATGGTTCTGGTAAAAGTACAATTGCAAATATATTATGTGGATTGTTACAGCCTAATTCGGGTGAAATTCTCATTAATGATGTGAAAGTTACATTTGAAGAGTATTCCTTTTTGATAAATAAAAATATTTCTGTTATGTTTCAAAAAGATAATTTGTTGCCTGAAAAAATATTTAGTAATATTTCATTTGAAAAAGCTTATAATGAAACACTTCTAAAAAATTCTTTGTACAAAACCAATATGTTAAATAAAATAAAACACTTGAAAAATGGTGTTAATACATACTTAATTCCTTTAGTTAATTATGGGGCACCAGACTTTTCAGGTGGTGAGACTCAACGATTGCTAATGAGTCGATGTTTTTATAAAAATACAAAATTGAGTTTGTTTGATGAACCGACAGCTTCACTTGATGTTAAAGCGGAAAATTATGTTTATGAGTCAATTTTTAAAGAAAGTGTATTATCAATTGTTATATCTCATAGAATATGTAACATAATGAATTCAGATATAATAATTGTTATTAATGAAGGTAAAATAGAAGAAATAGGAAATCACAATGATTTAGTCGACAAAAAAGGCACTTACTATGAAATGTATAAAATTCAACAAAAATTATTTGAAAGTTAGAAATTCTAATTTTTTTAAAGGAATATATGAAATAAAGAAACTAGAGCCAAAAATGTTCCCATTGACAATTTTATACGGTTTAATTTCTGCTATATATCCTTTTGTTTCAATATATGGCATATCAATCATCATTGATGATTTAATATTAAATGAAAAAAGTTTATATATACATACTGTTTTTTTTATAACAATAAATTCTGTTATATATATTTTAAATACTGTTTTTCATAAATGTTTTTATAATAGTAGAAAAATTTTATTTTTGAAACAGAAAATGTATTTTACAGATGTTTTAATTGACATAAAAAAAACAAATTACGACAGTGATGAATTGAAAAAAATATGTAATAAGGAAAAGTCGATAATTAAGCATGAATCAAATAATCCATTGTTTATGATTTGTAAATTGGTATATGATTTTGTAAGTGGATTTACAAATGTTATTTTGACTTTTTTTATAGTAGCAAAATTATTTTTTGTTTATGATAATCATTTATTTATTACATCAAGGTATTTTTCAATTATTGTGATTTGCATAACTTTGATTATGATAGTATTAGTAGGTCTTGTAAGTGCTATTGTTAATAAAAAAACTTCAAAAGTTAATTTAAAACTAATAAAAAGTTTAAATAAATTTGATTATTATTGGGATTATTTAAATGATTTTGAAACAGGAAAATCCATTAGAATTTTTAGTGGTAGGAATTTTATAATTAATTCTATAAAACAAACAATAGAAAAGAAGGCATTTGATTTATTAGACAAAAAGAGCGGTTGTTTAGCTAAACAAGGTGCTGTTATTGCAATCATAGGAAGTTTTTTAGCATTTTTTGTTTATTTATTTATTGGCTTGAAATGTTATATAGGTTTGTTTAGTATCGGAGAATTAACAAGATATATTAGCGGATTTATGCAAATAATTCAGGGTGGTGTGCTCATAGCAAACGGCATTGGACAAATAATATATTTAAACAATAATCTAAAATATTATTTTCAATTGATTGATATTTATGAAAAAAGCAAAATTAAATGTCAAAATAAAATAAATAGAATCAATGAAATCAAGGAAATAGAGTTTGTAAATGTCTGTTTTAAATATGAAAATGCAAATGATTATATTTTTCAAAATCTTAATTTGAAAATATCAAATAATAAAAAAATTGCGATTGTCGGAGAAAATGGTTCCGGAAAAACAACATTTATTAAATTATTATTAGGTGTTTATAAACCAACAAGCGGAATAATTTTAGTTAATGGAGTGAATTTAAATACTATAATAAATGATGATTATTTAAAAAATTTTTCAACAATGTTTCAAGATTATTTTTTACCAGGTTTTACTTTAAATGAGATAATAACTGGACAAGATAAAATAGTTTGTAATGAGAAAATTTTACACGCATCAGATTGTAGCGGATTTTTACAAAATATAAATTTAAATGAAAATTATTTGGGGACTGAATATGATGTGAGTGGAATTAACTTTTCTGGTGGAGAGAAACAAAAGATTGCATTAGCAAGAACTTTAAATAAAAATTGTATGTTTTATATTTTTGATGAGCCATCCTCGGCGATGGATGCCATATCAGAATATAATTTTTATACAAGAATTAATGAGTACTTAAAACAAAAAAGTATATTTTATATTTCACACAGATTGTGTTCATGTATATATTCGGACAGAATACTTGTTTTTAATAATGGTAATATTTTTGAAGATGATTCGTTTGATAATTTAAGAATGAAAAGAAATAGTTTATTTAATGAACTGTGGCAAAAACAATCAAATCAATATAAATAGGAGATATTTATGGAAAAGATGTTAAGGGCATTTGTAGAAAAAAATTTGTATAGAGATGGATTTAGGGATTACTTGATAAATTCTTTTTCGCCTGTTTTAAAGGAATATTATTTAAAATATGATATTAGTACTTATAATAAATTGCTAAAAAAAGAGGAGCAACAACAACTGCTCCATAAGTTTATGGAAAAAGAATGTTCTGATTTGTTTGAGTTTTGTTCGAAAAACAATGTTAATATAGTTGGATTGAAAGGTATATTTATAGAAAAGCAATTTTGGTCACAGTCTCGTTTTTATAATGATATTGACGTTATAATTAAAAAAGATGATATAAAAAAACTCTATGACTATTTTTCAAAAAAAGGTACATATAGAGTTATAAATAAAAGAGATATTAATCCCTTCAAAAAAAAGCCAAAACTTTCCAGTATGATTAATGTTAATTTGGATAAAACTCATCATATTGTGTTATGGAATGAAAATAATGAAATAGTTGCAAGTGGGTTAAATTATTTAGAAATTGAAATTCATGGCTCATTTGATACATTTAAAATAGTAGATATTAATGATGAAATTATGTTTAACGATAGTATTTTGTATAACGGTTTTCGAGTCCTTGATTGCGAAAGTCAAATACTATTTTTAATTTACCATACTATTCAACATTTACCGTATATAAGATATAATTTATCAAGAATGAGTATTGAAATTGATAAATTTATTGATGTTGCACTGATTTTACTGAATAGTAAGATTGATTGGAACAAATTTGAAAAAATGTGTATTATTCACTCAATGAGTCCATTATGTGCATTTTATTTTAAGATGTTTGACGAGATTTTTCCTAATATTGTACCTGAATTTATTATAGAAAGAATAAGAGAAAAATCTATAAATATGGATTTTTATTGGAAAAATATATACTTTAGGCTTATGAAAATGAATCCGTTAGATTTAATTCTTGGTAATTTTAATGATTTTCCTGAAATTGAAATACCATATTTAAAGATAAAAAATAATATTTTACAAGGACGTTATCATAATAAATATATATTAAAATTTTCAATGGAACTTTGGAAATATAAACTTAACAAGGTTAATCTAAAATTAGACTCGAAATGATTTTTTATTTGAATCGTTTAAGTTTTTTTAGATTACTTTAGTTCAATAAACAACTGATTTTTTGTATTATAATAGCACGGACTCTCAATTTATTATAAAATGAGAGTCTGTGTTTTTATTTAGGTTAAAATTTAAAGTGTTTTTGCTAATTGAACAAGTCCGTAAAAAATGGACAATAGAAAAAAGGCACCCCCTATGGTAGAATAAAATAACTACCATAGGGGGGATATTTTTATGCCAAGAAGTTACAGACACATAAGCGAATATGAAAAAGAAATAATCGAAAGATTTAACAAAGGACAAAGTTCAAGAAAAATAGCAGAAGAATTAGGATTTAATTTTAAACAAATCCGTAATTTCAAATATAGATACAATAAAAACAAGAGATTAATGGAAGGAAACTTGGCAAGCTATTCATAGGAAAGGCAGACCGTGCAAAAATCAAGACGGCAGTTTACCACCATCAATACAACAGCTGGATAAGCTTGCCCAAATGAGATATGTAATGGCAAGCAAGGATAGATATATCAAGAGATTAGAAATGGAGAATGAGTTAATGAGGGATTTTCTCTCGCTTACAGAAAGGAAGTGAAGCCATCAATAAAATATCAAGTAATCTTTAATCACAAGGACAAATACAGTATATGTGAAATGTGCAGATTATTTAATGTATCTCGCAGTGGATATTATGCATATCTAAAAAGAAAGGATATACCGGATAAAGATTTACCGTTAGCTGATAAGATAAGGGAATGTCAGGAAGAAAGCCACAGAACATACGGTTATCGCAGAGTACATATATGGCTTGAAAGACAAGGGATATACAAGAATCCTAAAACTGTACTTCGTGTAATGCAAAAGTACAATTTGCCGAAATATAGTTTATACTGTTAATGTACCACCGGAATGAATTTTACTATTAACAATGTGACTTGAATGTGTTGACAATATAATCTGAGAATTTATATTTTTCTTATGTTGTTGCAATAATATTTCAATTGCTTCATTAATATGGGATATAAATAACTCTTGGAGTTGTGGATGCATATAGGTTTCCGGTTCTTCAATTCCTATAAGGTTTATTTTGCTATTAAATGAACTTTCCGGATATTTCTCCATATATTCAACAAGCTTTGATATAATGACCATTAAGTTCGTATAACCTAAACCAAATTGATTTTCCGGAACAAAGTTATTATTTTCTTTGTATTCATACTTAACTATATTCTTGATAATTTTTTCAAATGTCAAATCCGCACGCAATTTAACAGTAATATCATTGTCAGTTATTGATGTTAATGTTCTGTTTATTTCATTGGTATGTGCAGTATTAAATTTATCTTCTAATTCTTTGTTGATTCCTTCAATGTGTGATTCTGTAAGTGTCGTATCATAAAATTTATCAGATTTATTTCTTGCAGTTATTATACTATTGAAAGCTGCAGAAAGACAATCATCAGTAGTGACTTTGTTTGCTTGAATTTTGAAAAAATCAATTAAGTTACTAAGCTTGAATTTTTTGATTTCATTGCCATTTTCATCATAATATTTAAGCTTATAATTTAAAAGGTTTTCATTTATTATTTTTGATAATTTATAAAAACAATCTATTTTATTATCTTCAGTGTATATTTCTGAATTAATTTCATTCTTTACTTGTTCTTTGAATATTTCCGATTCAACAACTTCATATTTTGCAAATATTTTTATTTCATCCGGGTCATAACCTATTGGAATAAAATGGCCTAAATTAACGATAAGGTCATCTTTTCCTTTATCGAGACCTATTGTAAGTACAAATTCAATACTTGGAAGTACATCATACTTGTCGTTTCCATACTCTTCAACTAATTTCTTGATGTATTCATAATTAAAGTCATCAAAAGTAAATTTGGTTTTTGAATTAGAATCAGAATTACCGTTGACCAGCTTGTCTAAAGCTTCAAAAACTGTTGTTTTACCTGAATTATTCTTTCCAACCAATAGGGTTGTAGTTGAAGCAATATTAATTGAACCATCATCGGCTTTTTTATCCCTTGTGAATCAGTAAATTCAATTTCATTTTCGTTTTCTGCAAATTTCCTAAAAATTATTAATTTAAACTTTTTTAAATACATAATACAACCTCTTATCAAAAACAATAATATAGTAATTATTTTATCATATATGAATTATCAACACAAGACTTTAAGAAAAGGGAACAACACGGAACGAACATGGTTCGCTCCGTGTTGTTTTACTTTGTTCTAAATCTTTTTGTGTAATTATCTACAATCATACTACCGATTAATTTGTGATTTTTCAAAGATGTAGTAATAGCCATAACATCAGAAAAAGTAAATTTGTTGGTTATGCTTAACGCAAAGTTCTTAACTTCATCCTTTAACCTTTTTAGTGATTCTTCATCAATTATTCGTATCCTAGGTTCGGGAGAGCAATCATGAGAAAAAGTAACTGAAGAATGGATCATAATAGGATAGCATTCATTAATACCATGATATTGTGAATATAACCAATTTATAGAACCATTTAGTTGATTACAATCTCTTTTAGGGATAAATTCAGTTGTGGCTTCATTTTTACATTCTATTACCACGAATTGTTGATTGTCTAATTGCCAAAGGTTGTCCGGACCAGAACCAAATTCTTCTTCAGGTCTAGTAGAATACAGTCCAAGTATTAAACCTAATTCTTTGATTGCTGCTTCAAATCTTTTTGATGATACAGAGCTAAAACACAAGTCTCCTAATACCCCGTCAACCTTTATCAAAAAGCCATTTGGAGTAAAATCATTTTCAGCTATATAATCACATATAGCTCGTCCTTGTTCTGCAATTTTTGCAGCATATTTTTCAGGAACTATACCTTTGATTGGATTAATTAACATCCTATTATATCCATTAGCTGCAAGTAATGTTTCTTGTGATTCTTCCTGATTTGTGAAATTTTGCAATTCTGCCTTATATTGTAATAACAAACCTTTTAGTTCTTTATTTTCTGCAACATTTATCTCTTGTTCAATAGTTTCTATTGACTTGTCATATTGTAATTTTTCAGCAAAGTCAAATGCTTTTCTTAAAGCGACTTGATAATTGTTAAAATTCGGTTTTAAATCATATTCAATTGATGACAATGTTGATTTGCTTACAGCAATCCAGTCTTTATTCTTATCTATTGAATAATTGCACATTGAAAGTATACTAGCAGCATCAAGAGAGTCTATTTGGCTACAAAGTTGCTCTGAAACCTCTAACTGCTTCTTTGTTGCTTTGCTGAAATAGTTTAATCCATTGTTTGCATAAACTATTTCAGAAATGTCTCTACCCATTAATATTACAGCACACGAATCAGAATTAGATCTAACTCCTCTTCCCATTCCTTGTTCAAGTTTTTGTATTTGCTCACATTTTAACCTCGAACTTTTAGGGTTAGCATTCTTTTCAAACTGATCATATATGTTATTCATTGGTGGAAGTCCATCAATTACTAATATACTACAAGCTTCATCAGGTAAGTCAACACCATCGTATTTATTTATTAATACCGCTATACCAACATGACCACTTTTTAATCTTTCAACGCCGTCTTTTAAGTTTTCAATAGTTAACTCTAAACTTGAAACATCCGACCAATACTCTGCTTTCTTTCTCGAAGGCACAATAATTACCACATTACAACTATTTGAAAAATTCAATAATTGCTGCTTAATTTCATCGTCTGTAATACTTCTATTCATAACTTGTGGCATAATTATAAGGCGATCACCTATATCATTAGCTTTGTCCGGAGAAATGATGTTTGGAATATCTTCTGGATAAAGTCCTAATTCAGAAGATAAAACGCTATCATCTGCCAATGTTGCTGTCATAAATATTCTTCTTGTTGCATGTTCAAACGAAGAAATTTTTGAGATCGGAATGCTTTTAATACTAATCTCAATTTTTGCATTTGTTACAATGCAATCACAAAACTGAAAATGCTCTTCTAATAAAGGCAAACGGAACGATAAAGTCTCACCGTCAATAAGATTATCTCTTATTATTTCATAAACTTCATTTTGGTGTTCCTGCCATTCCCAATACGGAACTAGCATAAATAAGTCTCTAGAATCAGTCCTGCATAATTCTGTAAACTTATTTGCGCATTGATTTTTCAATGATTCAGAAAATAATTGTAATATTTTCGAATACATTTCAGTCTCTCTTGGTATTTGCAATGTGTATTGGTCTTTTATTGTAGTTAAGCAAGCATGAGCATCATCAATAATAATACTACCAATTTCAACATTATTAACTCCTCTCATTCCAAACACAGACTTACCATTGATTAATTTATGAATATTAATTATAAGAATTGATTGTCCCCTAATAAAACTTAAATCCTTTTCATCTGTTGAAGTCTTGATTCCCAAAGTCTGAGCTTCCTTGCAAACTTGTTCAACTAAATATGCATCTGGAACAACATAAACAGCAGGTCCCACTCCTTCATTTAGGCAACTTTTTAAAATGAGCAAGCCGACCGTTGTTTTTCCGCTTCCAGTATTCATTTTTATAATGTTATTTTTATTTTTCCTACATTCAAACCATTTTTTCCATACATCACTCTGTACATCTCTTGGATACTCATATTTTTTGTCTTTTCTAGGCAAAGACATAAAGATATCCCTTGGCTCTAAATCACTGCTTTGAGAATTCTGTAGTATTTTTGTAAAATCTATATTCATAAGTAAAACTCCTATACTAATATAATCTATAATTATATAGTAAAAAATAAGGATAATGTTGTCAACTGTCAACATTAATATTCTTATGATAATGTTATCATTATCCTCTTCAACACTAATTTTTGTTATTGACAAAGTTTGTTACTATGATATAATAATACAAATTATATTTAAGTTAGGTTAAGTTATTATTTTTCTTTTGGGAGATAATAACTTTTTTATTTATAATTTGTAATAATTAGGAAAGGAGGATTAATATGATTAATGAAATTATCAGTCTGTTGGAAAAAAAGGATAGACCATTTTTATCAAATATATTTTACATAATAAGTGGCATAATAATGTTTGTGGTGCTTTTACTCTATATTTTGCCATTCAAATTCAATGTCCCTTTGCTAAATAGTATGGATATTAAACTAAAATTGACAAATGATGGACTTATAGTAAAAATAACGACCATAATAGTAATTGTATATATTGCTATATATGTTTTGCGAAAAATTCTTTTACGTTTTTCAGGAAAAATGGACAATAATACATTTAAAAACGTATTTTCAAACTTATATACTATTGAAGATACACTTGATTTTGTCGCATCTGTTTTTTCTGTGGTTTTTATGTTCTGTGTCATGGTGCAATTTTATAAAACCAGTCAATTTTTCACGACGAAAAATGCATATTTTTTATACATCTTTTTTGGTTTAAAAGTTGCAGTATTTATTATTTATAAGATTTATGCTATGAATAATAAGATTATTAATGATGTATTAAACAGATAATCAAAGTCTAATATGTTTATTGAATCATCATTTAAAATTCAATATATGCATCTCATAATACATAGCAATATAAATCTTTTTTACAATTATCCTTTGATTATGTTTTGACCATAATATTGACCACTTCCGAAATATAGTTGTTATAATTGTAGAGGTCTAAATAAAATTGTGGACAAATTTCGTGTAGTAGAAAAGACTTAAAATAGCCATTTTTAGCGTATTTAATGTGCATCTAAACTGCTACGAACCAGAAGGTCGGGGGTTCGAATCCCTTCCAGCGTACCA
>ULOD01034020.1_pt1 | contig 13305 bp, 8 predicted proteins | sample 1952351 | NCBI WGS metagenome assembly ULOD01 (sample SAMEA4835596, study PRJEB28245) | human gut metagenome | biome: gut microbiome; material: fecal sample | place: Denmark | collected 2008 | reverse complement strand
TGATGACGGAAGGCACTCTCCGGGCAATCAGTATTCCCGTAATCACGGGAACAGCCAGTAACCAGGGAGTAATGTTGAATTTGGCGTCCAATGCTGCCGTAAATTCCGCGATCTGTTGTGTATTGTTCGTTTCGTGTGTGAGTCCCATTACTGTAAAGATGACAAGGGTGATGAGGAGAGAGGGGACGGTGGTGATCATCATATAGCGGATATGGCTGAATAACGGTGTTTCCGTTACGGATGAGGCAAGGACTGTGGTATCCGATAACGGTGAAATTTTGTCTCCGAAATAGGCTCCCGAAATGATGGCACCGGCTATCCATCCCTCTTCAAAACCTTGTGCCTTACCTATGCCCAAAAGGGCGATACCGATGGTGGCGATAGTGGTCCATGAACTTCCCGTCATTACTGATACCAATGCACAAATAATGCAGGTAGAAGTAAGGAAAAAATTCGGATGGATAATCTGCATGCCATAATATATAAGGGTAGGTACCACCCCACTTATCATCCATGTGCCGCTCAAAGAACCGATAATCAATAGAATAATGATAGCTGTGGCAACACCTGAAATGTTGTTGGTGATGGCAAGTTCATAATCTTTCCAAGGGATGCGGTAGAAAGCCATGCCGATAAAGACACACATACCAGTGGTGGCAAGCAGGGAAATCTGGCTTCCTCCACTCAAGGCGTCACTTCCGAAAGTATGGATGGTGGCGAACAGCATTCCTACGAGAAAAGCGATGGGAAATAGAGAAACGAGTGGAGAGGGTATTTTCTTTGCTGAATTCATAGGGTTGTTTTTGACTATGCTTGGTTGACGAATCTATTATCAATCTGTCGTTTATAGTTTGATGCGACAAAGGTATAACAATTCTGTTCAATATCTTCCTTATCCTTTGCATGACAAATAAAAATTATCAAATCTTTGCGTTTGCTTGGAAAAATGATAGTATCCTTGTTATTTCTTGCTGTAAAGGGTGATGGACAACGATATTATTGTCAAAATAACGCCGGTGCCGACCACGCCACTCCATCCCCAAGTCTGCCAACTGCTTCCTGCAAGGAAGGTACCCAAAGAGCCGCCGATGAAGTAAGTGGTCATGAAAATCGTATTTACCCGATTGGAGGCAGACGGGTAGATGTCGAAAATACTGGTCTGGTTGCTGAGTTGGATACATTGCATGCCTATGTCTATAAGAATGACACCGGTAATGATACCTGCATAGTTGTTTCCGCAGAAAAAGAGCGAGCCTCATGCAAGCAGAATCATTCCGCAACCGATAAAGTTGAAATTGCGTATGCCTACCTTTTTTACATATTTTCCTACAAAAGATGCGGTTAAGGCTCCGGCAATGCCGCAGAGCCCTAGTATGCCGATGACATCGCTGGATGCATGGAACGGGGCTTCTCCCATTTTGAATGCAAGGCAGGACCACATGGCAAGGAATGAGCCAAAGGCCAGTCCTGCACGTATCGAGTAGATTCGTAGAGAGGGGTATTCTCTTACTAATGAGAAAAGAGACTTCATCAGCCCGGAATATTTGCCTTGGAAAGTCGGTTGTATGTCCGGTAGTACCTTTAATACAACGATAGCGCATAGTAACATCATTCCAGCGGCGATGAAGTACATTTCACGCCAGCCAAGCACTTCACCCACAAATCCGCTGACAACACGTGATGCAAGTATTCCAGTCAGTAATCCTGAGATGACGACACCTACATTCCGTCCCTTGTTTTCGGGGCGTGAGAATTGCGAGGCAATCGGTACAAATATTTGGGGTATCATGGAGCAGATGCCGGTAATGAGTGATGCTGCCCAGATGATGTAGATGTTCGGTGCCATGGCAATGGCTAGAAGGGAAAATATGAGTAGGAAGAAATTCGTTAGGATGATATTCTTGCGTCGATAGAGGTCTCCTAATGGGACGATGAACAATAATCCCAGCGCATATCCGATTTGTGTAATCATGGCAATGAGGTTCGTTTTGAATTCAGAAACTTCCAATTCATGCCGCATGATATTAAGCAGGGGTTGATTGTAATACAAGTTGGCTACGGACACGCCAGCTACGATAGCAAGTGTCCAGAGTATATGTGCCGGTAATCCTCCGTTTTCTTTCAGTTCTTGTTTCATGCTGCAAAGATAATGTCTTTCTGTTTCATGCGCAAGATATGTGAGTATGATAAGAATATGTGTGAAGTGGTATCATCTTTTTAGCCTTTCCGTTTGTTATACTATTATTTTGTTTGAGAATAATTGATTGGAGCTATCTTGGATAAGCGGAATGTTGTATTGATATTTAAAGATACGTTGGGCATGGGAAATGAATGGTTTAGAGAGTTGCTGGGTATGAAATACAGGTGGACGAAATGCAGGCTCTTCTAGCAAACGAGGGTTGGTAAGGTGAATTCGATGACTCAAGGAACCTACCGTTCCCCCATTAGACCGCCTCCTGATGACATACTTGGGATTATCCTGCTATTGACTGAAAACTCGGGTATATATTAGTATGAATCATTATTACTTAAACTTATAATAGTATGAAACATTTATCGATAATAATAATAGTAGTGTCATTATGCGTTTTCCTGCTATCCATCGGCGTATATCATAAGGTTCCCTGGTCTGTTCTGCCAATAGTGGCTAGTGGAATCTGTATATTATGTTGGCTTTTGTTCCATTTACTCTGTATCAGTGAAGAAAGAGATTTACTGAAAGAGGGAAATCAGTATTTCATTGATACCTTTCAAAACATACGTAATCCCATTTCTTTGATTAAGACACCGTTAGGGGCAGTTTACGAAGGAGACTGTCCGGAAGACATAAAGAAGGAACTGGCTGTTGCACTTCATCATATAGGCGGGCTGGAGCAGCACTTGATAGCGTTGATGGAGTTGAAACGACTATTTGGCAATTCTGGTAGCCTGGTAGTTGCAGAACATGAAATCGGCGCATTTATGAGGAAGAAAGTGTCTTTTTTACAGTCTCATGTGGCCGGGTTACAGATGAAGCTGGATTTGGTTCCGGATTTTGACTATGCAAGCGCTTGGTTTGATCCGGGAAAGATATCTCCGGTTATCGACCGGTTTGTATTGAGTGCCATCGAGTGTTCTCTGCCGGAAACGCATCTCTCGATGCAGGTTTCGTTGAAGGGAGATTACTGGGCAATCAGGATTAAGGATACAGGCAACAAGCGATTTCTGAAATGTTGCAGATGGTACTCGTCGCGGCTTCCTATTCTGCGACCTCTGCATGGCAAGCAGTATGGCATGGGCGGTGTGTTTTTTGACAAGTTGATGAATATATGTGACGGGAAAATACTGACTTTGGAAAAGGAGGCTCTGCTTCGATTTCCCATAAGATGTTCGTGTGCGGTTTCGGGGGGGGATACATCCTTAAATATTCCGGACACTTTTCAGGTGAATGAGTCGGAAATAGCTTTCCATGGTTTCTCGAAGAAAAAAAATATGGATAGACCTTTAGTGATACTTGCGGATAATGACAAGGGATTCAAGGATTATCTTGAGAAACGTTTATCGGAATGTTTTGTAGTGAGGAGCTTTGATGACGGTCAGGAAGCATTGGAGGTAATATGTGAAGAGTATCCGGATTTGGTGATTTGTGATATCATGTTGAAAGGTATGAGCGGTGAGGAACTTTCTTCTAAACTGAAGACGTCGAGGGACACCTCCTTTATTCCGGTGATATTGATGGGGGCGCACATTGATGTGAAACGGCGGGAAAAGCGTTGTTCTTCTCAGGCTGATCTCTTTGTATGTAAGCCCTTTAATCTGGAGGACCTTAAAGTGGAAATATCCATATTGATAAATAATAGCCGTTTTCTTCGGAAGACATTTCTTCAGAAAGTTTTTGGAGAAGATTTTTTAACGAAACCTATGGAGCGGGCTCAGCAGGATGCCAATCTGGCATTTTTGAATGAAGTGAAGCTTTACATTATGGAGAATATGGATAAAGAGGATTTGACAGTAGATGATATTGCCTCCAGGATGTGCATGAGCCGGACAACCTTTTATAATAAGTGGAAGTTGTTGACGGGAGAAGCACCCAAATATTTGATTTCGAGAATCAGGATGGAGAAGGCACGGGAACTTTTGGAAAGCGGAAAATTTTCTGTGACTATGGTTGCTGAAATGGTGGGTATGCGAAATCTGAAAAACTTCAGAGGCAGGTATAAGGAGTATTTTGGAAAAACACCGAAGGAGTTTATGAAAAAAGTATGATATTTATCTGAAGAAAACTTTCATAGAAAGGCTGTCACATATTAGATAATGGACAGCCTTTGTTTTGAAATGGGAGATAGGAGAACTGAACATCCTAAGCTATCTATAAAGGAAAATCTCTCATCGTTTTCGTTTTGGGGATAACTGGGTATATATGATTAGCTTTACTTGCCGATGCAACATGTAGAACTGTTTAATTATGAGAATCTTACGCTTAAAACGGTAGAAAACCTTTTCTTACTTGTTCCGCGGTAGAAAAAATGGCCATTTTTGCCGTTCCAACGTTCGTTCTCTTGAGTCATGGAAAAACAGAGTTTTCCATCCAGAAGTTCACCTCTTTTTCTATATGCAAAGGTACGATTTTTCTGTCGCATTATCGCCAACTGTTGTCAACTAAATGAATTGAGATAGTATATTCTCTCCTCGAAAAGAGAAAAAGTAATGAAGTGAGTTTTGATTTAGCTGGTAAAAAGAAAATAATTATGGCAAAGCCATTTCTTCTTTTCCCTTCTTTTAACTTTGCTTTATTATCCGTATATATGAGTACGACATTAAAGTAAAGTTGCGGGTAAGTGAGAGCAAAGAAAGTTAACTTGCTTTGCCGAGCGGTAGCAAGTTCGACAAATCAAAGTTGTTTTTTTCTTTTGGTGGCAACATCATAACTGGAATAATTTACTAGTACATAAATATCATTATAGTGAATATTATATTTATATATCAATGATAACTATTATTATAGTGATAGATACAATGCATATTCTACTCTGAAGCGATTCTTCATACTAGATTTATTACTTTAACCACTAAAAATGCTTATAATACGCCAAATCGTGATATTTTTTATAGATTTGGCGGATTATATCAGATATTTGTTTTACTTTTGCGTAAACAAATCTCATGAGTTATGATAATCGGTAGAAAAGAAGAGCAGAAAATATTGCTTTCTGCGGCAGCATCTGAGTATTCAGAATTAATTGCAGTCTATGGTCGTAGACGCGTAGGTAAGACCTATCTCATACGTGAGACTTTTGGTTATAAGTTTACATTCCAGCATACGGGTTTGGCAAAAGGTAAGACAAAAGATCAGTTATTCAGTTTTGCCATTTCACTTCGTGATGCCGGATACGACGATTGCCCAATACCGCAATCGTGGTTGGAGGCTTTCAGTCTTTTATCTCATTTCTTGAAGAATTCGACAGATGAGAAAAAGATAATCTTCCTTGACGAGCTTCCATGGATGGATACACCTCGCTCAAATTTCATTTCGGCTTTTGAACATTTCTGGAATGGTTGGGCCTCGGCTAGAAAGGATATTGTTCTGATTATTTGTGGTTCTGCTACATCATGGATTATTAACAAAGTGATTAACGATCATGGCGGACTTCATAACCGTGTTACACAACGCATAGCACTTCAGCCGTTTACTTTGCGTGAGTGCGAAATGTTTGTTCAAAACAAGGGTCTCGAAATGAGTCGTTACCAGATTACAGAGTGTTATATGGTATTGGGTGGTATACCATTCTATTGGAGTCTTCTTGAAAAAGGATTGAGCTTAGCCCAAAATATCGATAAAATGTTCTTTGCCAAGAATGGCAAATTGACCAATGAATTCAAGCAGCTTTATGCATCATTGTTTAAGTCTCCTGAACAATATATAGATGTTGTAACTGCACTTGGACAGAAGAAAACAGGAATGACTCGCGACGAGATATTAGAGATTACTGATAAACAAAGTGGTGGAGCTTTGAGCAAGGTGCTCGATGAGTTGGAATACTGCGGATTTATTCGCAAATACAATGGCTTTGGTAAAAAGTCAAAACAAACCATTTACCAGCTCATTGACAACTATACACTGTTTTACTTTAAGTTCATCCAACAAAATGAAAATAATGATGAACATTTTTGGTCAGCCTCAATCGATTCTGCAATGCATCGTGCTTGGAGCGGATTGGCTTTTGAACGCTTATGTTTGGCACATGTACAACAAATAAAAGCTGGATTGGGTATTGCTGGAGTCCTAAGTAATGTTTATTCTTGGCGAAAAGAAGCAGATGAAAATAGCGATGGTGCACAGATAGACTTGTTGATTGATCGCAATGACCAAGTGATTAATGTCTGTGAAATGAAATATTCTTTGTCAGAGTTTTCTATCGATGCGGAATATGAACGTAATCTACGCAACAAGAAATTGGCCTTCATTGATTCAACGAATACACGCAAGTCAGTTCATCTTACTATGGTAACTACTTACGGTGTTCGCCAGAACTCTCATTCAGGAATTATACAAAGCGAAGTTACACTAGAGGATCTATTTGCATAGATTGAGTGTAACCAAAACATGGATTTAGGATTTACTGATGATTATAATCCGCCAAATCACCTAAAAAAAGTGAGATTTGGCGAGATATGATGAAAAATGAAAATAGAAGAAGCCATACTATATTGCCTCGCAAGCCAGAACCGAGGGATGCGAACGGAACAGATAGCGGAAATGATTAACCGCCAACGACTGCACATTCGCAAGGATGGACAACCCGTTACAGCCAATCAAGTTTATGCTATTATCTGTCGTTTTCCCGATATGTTTGTCAAAGCAGAAGGACGGATAAAGTTGATGATATAGTCATGAACGATACGGAGAATTGGTTATAGTTGCAATTGAAAATTATGATAAACTAAAATTCATTGATTTATTTATAAACTTCATAATATTTAAAGTTAGAATAAATTGTATGTGTAACGATTTAGATGATATAAGACTAAAATTTGAAGAACTGTGTTCGAATAGAGAGATGGATATGCCAATACTTTCTGACGAAGATATTCGTCGATTACCTAACATCTTTCAGCTAATTGAAATTTTAAAGAAAAGGGAAAGTCAAATCTTGATTCGAGATAAAGAATGGGAAAATTATAGCTTTTTACAGAATATGCCCAATGGCGGACTAAAACTTAGCCCATTTCAAAGCATATATAGTTCAGATAGGATTTACGTAAATAATATCGATGATAACAAATTTATTGTTAACAGACTAGATAGTGGCAGGTTTTGTTTTAAGCCTAATTTGCGGAGACATCGTTTCTTGTTTCGTGGACAAAATCAGCATTACCCTAAAATTGTATCGTCTTTTGAGCGGAAATCCATTGATGAGAAATTGTTAAGTAATATTCAAGTAGATGATTTTGTATACATGTTAAGAACTCATCCTTTATTCATGCTATTTGAACACGGAATACATCTATCGCCTCAAAAGAAACCTTTTTTCTTTGAAATGAACTATTATGGTCTAGCTCAACATTATAATTTTAATACAGGGCTTGTTGATTTTACCTCAGATATACATGCTGCTGCATTTTTTGCTACAACCAAGAATGATGGTGATGATAAATATAAAGTTTATGATGGAAAAAGTAAATATGGAGTTATATATGTGCATGAAATAATTCCTCAAATGTCATTTACGAAAGTATGTGGTTTTCGGACTATAGGTCATCAAATCTATCCAAGAACTGGTGCTCAACATGGTTTCTTTTATCAGGAACCTGATACAAGAATGCCCGTCGAAAAATGTGTTAGACCATATTTTTTTAGACATGATTCCAAATGTGCTGAGATGCTGTTTACTGCGATGAAGAACGGAGAAACACTTTTTCCAAAGGATGATCTTGCACCATTTTCATGTGAAATTAGGCACAGCAAGAGTGTAACAGGACAGGCTTTTTGTAATAATTTATATTCCAATCAAGACGACATACAAGTTAATATTAAAAAGCTCAAGGGCCTGGGAGTAAATGTTGATTGGCATAATAGAAGAGAGTTTAGAAATGATATGCTTAAACAATACTATGACAACATTAAAAATGGATGGTGGGAAGAATTTTGCAACAAGATTGCTTTCGATGATGAGAGTGAGAACGCGTTGATGGAATCTTTATTAAAATTACCTAATGACCCTCATTATTCTCAATATTTTAATCCTAGGCAATTAGACTTGCTTCATTATATTAATCAACGAGTACATGAAAGAGCAATGAAAAATCAGAGTCTAAAAAAACTTCAACACAAGAAGCAATAAAAACTTTCAGATACCGATTTATAACTACAGTGTTATTCTATCAATGAGCAGTCATTAAGGATGTTCGATATAACGCAAAAGACAATGAATAATAAAGCTATATGAATCCCAATATTGAATACGAAAAATTCACTCAAGAAATATATCAAGAGTTGGTTAATGCAGATGTCTTAAAGACGACCGATGTTCAGCATAATATTAAGTTAAAAGGTAGATCGGGACAAGAACATCAAATAGATGTTTATTGGGAGTATGAAATTGCAGGAACTAAGCAAAAGGTTGCAATTGAATGTAAGAACTATAATAAAACTGTCGGAATAGGTAAAGTACGTGATTTCTATGGTGTTTTATACGATTTGAATAATGTAGCTGGAATAATGGTTACAAAAATTGGATACCAAAAAGGAGCTAAAGAATATGCTTCTGAATATGGAATATCACTAAAAGAACTTAGAGCTCCGAATCCTGGTGAAGCTATTATTGGAGAAGTTGAAATGAATTTCGACATTTCAGTTAGACGATGTTTATTTTTAGTAAATGCGGATTATGCAGAAACTGATAAATTCAGTGTTACAAAGTATAAGCATTTTCTTGATTGGATGAGTCTTAATAATGAATCATCTTGGGCTAGTTCCACGCATGTACCTTTGGAACTAGTAGAAAGAAACATTGTTAATTCAAATGGAGTCACTATAGTCACACTTGAAAAAATCGAGGAAGAACTTCCCAAAGATTCTGATTCGGATATTGTTTTCAAATACGAAGATGCATATGTAAATACTCGATGGGGGAAGATTAAAATCAACGAAATCAAGTATGAATATGAATACAAAAATGAAAAGAAAATCATCGCTATTGATGCTCAAGACTTTGTAAAAGCAATTCTGAAAGATGCATTGAATGGTGAGATAAAATTGATAGCAAATAAGGAAGTCCGATAAATCATATATCGGGCTTTTTTATTAGTAAAATTTTTAAATCTACTACTTTTAAGGATTGAAATTGACTCAATAAATAGAGAATCTTAATAAAAACTTGAGGACAATGATGGTTTTTAAATTAAAAGCAGTACATTTGTTTGAGAAAAACAGATTAGCGTATGCAAAATGAAGATTTAAATAGGTTAAAAGTTGTATTGGTCGAAAAAAAACGAACCAATAAATGGTTAGCAGAACAATTAGGAAAAGACCAAGGTACGGTTTCAAAGTGGTGTACAAACACTTGTCAGCCTGATTTAAAGACTTTGGTTAGAATTGCGCAGTTATTGGAAGTGGATATGAAAGAACTTATTCGCTTTGAGAATGTGGTAAAATAAGAATTTACTAAATGGCAAAAAAGAAAAATAAAGAAGAATCTCTGGTTCCCAAAGACGAGAAAACCCTTAAAATGGAAGGCGTACAGAATCTGTATAACTTCTTGTTTGAGGCATGCAATATATTGCGTGGTCCTGTGAGTCAAGATAACTTCAAAGATTATATAACACCTATCCTCTATTTTAAGCGTATATCTGATGTATATGACGAGGAAACTCAAACAGCACTCGAAGAAAGTGGTGGTGATGAGGAGTATGCATCTTTGCCAGAACAGCATAGATTTGTTATTCCAGATGGATGTCATTGGTCTGATGTTAGAGACCGTTCCGAAAATTTAGGTGCAGCAATCGTAGGTGCCATGAGAGGTATAGAGTTGGCTAATCCAGATACACTATATGGCGTATTGTCGATGTTTAGCGCACAGAAATGGACCGATAAGAAAAACCTTTCCGATGGTAAGATTCGTGATTTGATAGAACATCTATCCACTCGTCGATTGGGCAACAATGATTACCCAGCTGATTTAATGGGTGATGCATATGAAATATTGCTGAAGAAATTTGCCGATGACAGTAAGGCTCAAGCAGGAGAGTTCTATACGCCTCGTTCGGTCGTAAGTTTGCTTGTACGCATTCTCGATCCGAAGCCGGGTGAAACTGTCTATGATCCGGCATGTGGTAGTGGCGGTATGCTGATAGAGGCGGTACAGCACATGAATCATTCAAGCCTTTGTTGTGGAAGCATATTCGGACAAGAGAAGAATGTTGTCAACTCAGCCATTGCTAAAATGAATCTGTTTTTGCATGGTGCCAGTGACTTTAATATCATGCAAGGCGACACACTTCGTTCACCTAAGATTTTGCAGAATGGAGAGATTGCTAAATTCGATTGCGTTATAGCTAACCCACCCTTCTCACTTGAGAAATGGGGCTCAGTAGAATGGTCTTCAGATAAATATGGTCGCAACGTATGGGGTACTCCCAGTGATTCGTGTGGAGACTATGCTTGGATTCAGCATATGGTGAAAAGTATGGCATCGGGCAATGGCCGCATGGCGGTGGTGATGCCTCAAGGTGTATTGTTTCGAGGCAATGAAGAGGGACGCATACGTGAAAAGTTGGTAAAGAGTGACCTGGTTGAAGCCGTAGTAACCTTGGGTGATAAACTCTTCTATGGTACAGGTCTTTCTCCCTGTTTCTTGATATTAAGACGCTTGAAACCAGCTGCACATAGTGCGCGAGTACTGATGATTGATGGCACAAAGATTCTCACCGTAAAGCGTGCACAGAATATACTTTCTCCTGAAAATGTAGACCGCCTTTACGAACTTTACATCAACTACGAAGATGTAGAAGACTTCTCGAAAGTGGTCACTCTCGATGATATTGAAGCTAAGGATTATGACCTTTCACCTAATAAATATGTGGAATATCACAAAGAGGAAATCCGTCCATATTCAGAAGTTCTTTCTGAATTCAAGGCAGCATACGAGGAGGTAGTGAGATGTGAAGAAGTATTTAGAAAATTGTTAAACTTATAACCCTATGGAACAACCTGTAAAATATTATAGAAATCCCGATGAGCCTATTTCATTGGAAGACTTGAAATCGTTCCTATGGGGAGCAGCCACTCGTCTTCGTGGTCAGATTGATGCAGCTGGTTATAAGGAATACATTTTCCCTTTGCTATTCTTCAAACGAATTTCTGATGTGTACGACGAGCAATTTGAAGGCTATGTTTGCGAAGGAGGTATAGAGTATGCCAATGCCCAAGCCCAAGAATTGGTGATTCGTATCCCTGATGGTGCACATTGGCGTGATGTACGTGAGTGTACAGAGAATGTTGGTCAGCGATTAGTAGAGGCTTTTATCGCTATTGAGCAAGCCAATCCAGGCGAGCATGCTGATGGTCGTGTGATTGGAGGTTTGGAGGGTATCTTCGGACCTAAAGACGGCTGGACAAACAAGGCTAAGATGCCCGATCATATCATCACATCATTGATCGAAGATTTTTCACGTTACAATTTGTCTCTCAAAGCGTGTCCTGCGGATGAGATGGGACAGGCATACGAGTATCTTGTAGGTAAGTTTGCCGACGATGCTGGTAATACAGCACAGGAGTTCTATACCAACCGAACTGTTGTGGACCTTATGGCCGAGATACTTCAGCCCCGTCCCGACGAGAGCATCTACGACCCTACCTGCGGCTCGGGTGGTATGCTTGTAAAATGTCTTGATTTTCTACGCAAGAAAGGAGAGCCTTGGCAGGGAGTAAAGGTGTTCGGTCAGGAAATCAATGCGCTCACTAGTGCCATTGCCAGAATGAATCTGTATCTTAACGGCGTGGAAGATTTTTCTATTGCTAAAGGTGATACTTTGGAAACACCAATGTTCTTTGATGGGTCAAAAATTCGTTCATTTGATATTGTTTTAGCAAATCCGCCTTATTCTATCAAACAATGGAATAGAGACGCGTTTATGAATGATAAATGGGGCAGAAATATGTGGGGAGCCCCCATTCAAGCGAGAGCTGACTATGCTTTTATCCAACACATAATCTCTTCTATGGATAAGGAAACAGGCAGAAGTGCCACCCTTCTTCCTCATGGAGTGCTTAATAGAGAAGAGGATAAAGAAATCAGAAAAAAGCATGTAGAGTCTGATACTATAGATGCTATTATCGGATTGGGTAGAAACTTGTTTTACAATTCTGGATTAGAGAGTTTTATCTTTATATGCAGTAATTGTAAGCCTAAAAACAGGAAAGGAAAAATTCTCTTCATCGAGGCTGAGAAGTGTACTCATAAGTCTGGAAAACAAGCATACCTTTTCCCTGAAGATATAAACAGAATCGTAGAAGCATACCGTTCAGATGAAGACATACCTGGTTTTTCAAAGCATGTATCCACAGAAGATGTTCTTTTGAATGAAGGTAATTTGAACATCAAGTCATATGTTAAGTCTATAGATAGTCAAGAGTCATTAACTCTTGAAGATTCTTTGGACAAGTATATAGAAAGTCAAAATATATTAAGTGATACTTTGAGTGAACTTTGTTTTGTAGATTCAGAGATGCCGAAATTATCATCCCCAAATTTGATGTATAAAGAATCAAATCATTGGGCACGAGTGAGACTTTCAGATGTGGCAGAAGAATATTCGGTTAGAATAGACAATCCTTCTCTATCGGAATATGATTTTTATATTGGATCTGATTGTATTGGACAATATGATTTTCGAATTCACAAAAGGAGTGATGCAAGTACCATTACCTCCGCTCAAAAACTGTTCAAAGAAGGGGATTATTTGTTAGTTCGTCGAAGTTTGTATGGAAGCGATTTTAGAGAAAGAGCACCTCGAGCTGATTTTGATGGAGTATGCTCTGCTGACATCTTGACTATTCGAGAGAAAAAAGGTGTTATCGCTGATGGTTTCCTTATTTATGTGCTCTATCAAAAGAGCCTTTGGGATTTTATTGTTTCAAACTCCAATGGCGGCCTCACTCGTCGCATCAAGTGGAAGCAGTTAGCCGATTATGAATTTGACCTTCCTCCAATAGAGGAACAGCGTATTTTAGCAGATAAATTGTGGGCTGCATATAGACTTAAGGAATCGTATAAGAAACTTCTCACAGCTACCCAAGAAATGGTGAAATCGCAATTTATCGAGATG
>ULOD01035290.1_pt1 | contig 13490 bp, 15 predicted proteins | sample 1952351 | NCBI WGS metagenome assembly ULOD01 (sample SAMEA4835596, study PRJEB28245) | human gut metagenome | biome: gut microbiome; material: fecal sample | place: Denmark | collected 2008 | reverse complement strand
CGGTGCTTGAAGCCGTGGCGCAGCACGGAGATAAGGCCGTCGTTCTCCACGGCATTCTCAAATGCTTTGTAGAATTTCTTTTCGGCGTTGCCGTCGCTCTGCTTCTCCAGTCGCTGCCACGACACAGGCTGCGTAGCTTTTATAAAGGCTGTCAGCGTACCGATATCCAACGCCATGCCGGAGGACGCCGGAGCGCAGTAGCCTGCGTCTGAGGCCTTCTGCCAGCCTCCTGCGGGGGAAATCAGAAAGGACTCTATATCCTGCTCAAATTGCTTTTCGTTATCAGGCATAATCGTTCCTCCATTAAAACGGGAGATATCTTATTCGGCTAAATTTCTTTATAACTCGAAATCTCTAACATGCCGTTATTTTGACATGAGAAATCCACTTTGTACTTATAGCAGTTTTCAAGCACATCCTTTATGTGCAGGGTCACTTCTGCATCTTTATCTGCACCGCACAAAAAAACCTCAATGCTAACGGTTTTATTTTTAGGAACAACACAATTACCACGCGATTTGTAATGGTTTTCTCCTGCAGAGATTTTCTCAAGAATAAGGATTGCATTATCTGTATTACAAAGAACCCCATATAGCCTTGTTGTCTGCCCATTTTCAGTTTCAGCGCGAAATTCTAATTGGGCATCTGGTCTGGTAAAGTTACTGTGATAAAAATATGGCTTTACAGAAAGCTGTTGCGCTTCCTCAAACCTTGCCCTATCCGCTCTAAGCGTTTGCCAAACTCCCGCAAGCGTCAGTCCCCCACCTATGAGGCTTGCAATAATCGGGATAAGTACATCACGCAAGAGATTCAGAGCCTCTTCATTCATGCAGGTACAAGTGCAAGTCATCTCAGCACACACTCCTTTTTCCTGTCACAACTTCGTAGATAAGGGACTTTTTATAGGCTTCGAGGTCGGAAATAAGAGATTGCTTTTCGGTAGAAAGCTCGTCGATTTTGGCACATTGGGTATCGAGGTATGCGGCGATGGCGGATTGTTCCGATAACGATGGAAGCAAGAAAGGAAACACAGACAACTTGTTCCACCGTAAGTCGCAGGAACGAACACGAATACCGGTAGACAAAGCCATGAATATGTCTTTGTATGCCATACCACGGAGGTAATACATTAAGTACCGCTTATTCTGGTTACTGTCTAATACATTTAAGACGGGAGACGCTTTTCCTCTGGAATCGCTAATTCCTATTGAACCGGCAAAACCATCCATTCCATGCACAACCAAATCACCCGGATTTACTCCTTGGTAGCCGATTTCTTTTAGCGAATTTGTAAAACCTTCTTCACGTCGGTTTTTTCGCAGCGTTACTTCTCCGTCTCTAAAGCAAGTTATAACATCATCACTTGAATTCACTGGTCGTTCAAGCAAAGCAATAATGTTTTTACCACGCACGATATCCCAGCTTTTTGGTATTGCTCCAATCCACTCAATCCCGCTGTCCTTCATTTCCGCAGTCGGGTCAAGGCCCTTGGTGACGGCTTCGTAGATGATGGATGCCTTCCACTTCTTGTAGTCCTCAATGCTGGCTTTGGCTTCGGCGATTATCTCGTCGATTTTGGCGCACTGGGTATCGAGGTATGCGGCAATGGAGATTTGTTCAGGTAACGGAGGAATTACAATAGGAGTTGATAACACCTTTTCTTTTGTATAATGCTGTATGGTTGCTTTATTGCAAATACTGTCAACATACCCTTTGGCGCATACAGCATACATCCAAAAGTATAAGAAACGCGGTAAGTTTCCACTTTTACTCGAACAACGATGAACGGAATTTTGTATATAACACGGAGAAAATTCATCATTATATGTACATGCAGTACCAGCTAACCCACCCTCCATTATAAGTGTATCTCCACGCTTTAGGAGATATTGTGCCTTTTCCTCTGCAGAAAACCACATCCGCTTTTGGACCGTGGTATCAACGCCGCCCCATTTTATATTCGCGGCACACAGATAATTTTCGAGTGTATCCCCATCATAAGTTTTATCTGATTTCAACATTTTCCCGAGTGTAACAATATACGATGTCCTGACTGTAGTTATTGTCCAGTGCGACGGAATCATGCCAACCCACTCAATTCCGCTGTCTTTCATCTCTGTATAACCCATAGCAGGTGTCATATCACTCACCGTCCTTCCCAAACAGGTCATGAAGCTTCTGCATCAGCGACTGTTCGTGTGCCTCGATGCGCTTGGCGATGTCAGCGGCAGGCTCAATGGGCTTGTACTCATAGAATGTGCGTGTGAAGGGAATCTCATAGCCCACCTTGGTCTTGCTCTTGTCAATCCATGCGTCCGGGTTGTAGGGCAGGACCTCGCGGGCGAAATAGGCGTCAATGTCCTCGTCGAGCGGTACATTCTCCGTGTCGCGCTTGGAAGCGTCCGCCACAGGTTTGCCGCGCTTCATGACCTTACTGCCGTTTTCGTCCAGCTCGGGGCTTTCCACGACGATTTTGTAGTAGCCGAGGCTTACGCTGTCGAGCACGCGGCTTTTGCAGGAAACGGTCGTCTTTCCATCGGTGGTCGGGACGGAATATTCCTTATCCGTGTACTCGCCGTAGGCAGATACGATGAGGTTTCGGCAAAGCTCTGTGATGTCCACCCGCTTGTTGCCGATGGCCTTGCGGCGGCTCTCATAGCATTTGCCGGCGTCAATGAGCTGGACCTTGCCGACATGCTCCTCCGGCTTGTCCTTAGTAATAATCCAGATATAGGTTGCAATACCGGTGTTGTAGAAGCTGTCGTTAGGAAGCTGCACGATAGCGTCCAGCCAGTCGTTTTCGATGAGGTAACGGCGAATCTCGCTCTGCCCGGAGCCCGCATCGCCGGTAAAAAGGGACGAGCCGTTTTGAATGATGGCCATACGGCCATCCGGCTTCAGCTTGGAAATACCATTGAGCATAAACAGCATCTGTCCATCGCTCTTGCTCGGAAGTCCCGGAGCAAAGCGCCCAGCGGCACCGCGGCGGTGTTCTGCCTCCACTTCGGAGGCCTCTCGCTTCCAGTCGATACCGAAGGGCGGGTTCGATATTTCGTAGTCGAAGGCATAGCCGTCGAATTTGTCGTCGCTGAGTGTGTCTCCGAACTGCATATTGTCCGGGTCTCCGCCGCGAATCAGCATATCCGCCTTGGCGATGCCAAAGGTAAAGGGGTTCAGCTCCTGACCGAAGCAGGTGACATCCGCATCGGCATCCAACTGCTTCAGGCGCTCCTCCATGCAGGTGAGCATCTGGCTGGTCCCCATCGTCATGTCGTAGACCGTCTTGGTGATACCGTCGCCGCGGAATGCGTTCTTATCACCGGTAATCAGCAGGTCGCACATCAAGTAAATAATATCGCGGCTGGTAAAATGTGCTCCCGCTTCCTCGTTGTAGGATTCGGAAAAGCGTTGGACAAGGTTCTCGAAGATATAGCCCATATCCACCGCGGAGATTTTCTCAGGCCGCATATCAGCCTGCTCAGAGCAGAAGTCCACAATGACCTGATACAACAGGCCGGCCTCCTCCATACGGTCGATTTGAGCGGAGAAGTTCATACGGGTAAGGATGTCCTGAATGTTGTCGGAGAAGCCATTGATGTAAGCGCGGAAGTTGTCGTTAATGCCCTCTGGGTCCGCCTTCAGCGTCTCAAAGGTATAAGGACTGATGTTGTAAAACTGATAGCCGGATGCTTTTCTCAAGAACCCGTCCTTGACGGCGAGATGCTCCACCTTTTTGCAGGTATCCAAAACCGCATCGTGGGTCGGCAGCAGGCAGTCATGAAAGCGTTTGATGACCACCATAGGAAGAATAACGAGGCCGTACTCATGGGGCTTGAATGCGCCAAACAGAGTGTTCGCAACATTCCAAATCAGGTTTGCTTTCTCTTGAATATTTTTGCTGACTGAGGTAATGCGTTCATCGCTGGTCGTCATAGCAGTCTTCCTTTCAGACGGCCAACTCCTCATCCATCACCCGTGAGCAGAAGGGAATCATCCTTTGCCATGGCAAAGGATGAGAAATGGGCCCATTTCTCATCAAGAGGTACTGTCTCTCTTGATTTTTTTATTATAGCACACGCCATTTCAATTCGCAACATAATTCACCATAAATAGTCAGAAAATTACATAAAACGGCAGGCAGATAGAGCCACCGCAAGATAAAGTATGAGGCAGAGAATAGCACCTCATATCGTCAAACATTTTGCACGGTAAGAGTATCTACACATATTTAGCACCCCATGTGCCAACTGCCGTCAAAAAAACAAGCAATCGCAAGGGCCCATGATTAAATCGGGAGTATCACAGCCAAACTGCGTGCAATATTTGTGTAGATAAAAAGGGAACAGAGGCGCTCTAAATCGGCGCATCTGCTCCCTTTTTTTCGGTTATGTGCATAGACCTTCGCCAAAGTCCAACAATAGTTGTTCCGTGTCTGCCGGCATTTGTGCTTCCGGCAAGCTGTGAACGTTCTCCTGTGTTGTAGCCGTGAATGGTGCTTCCACATACGGATTTTTTCTCGGGTTCAGTTCCGCAATATTATATTCATCTCTCATATCTTCTTCCTTTTAGTGGATAAGCCAACTGTAGTCCTCGCGGCAATCAAGGATATAGTCTATGTAAACGGTATCGTCCCGAATTTGGTAGAGGACCAGATACCATTTGGGAACATACATCTTGTGGTACTTGTTGGGCGGTATGTACAGTTCGTCAAAGAATGGAAAACGCTGCGGCATCTGCTGCAGCGAACGCATTGCATCCACCAATTCCTTCTTAACTTTGACAGCTGCCGTCTTGTTCACCTGAGCCATAAATCGCAAATGCGCCCGGAGCATTTGCTTTGCTCTATCCGAGATAATAACATCGTATTTCTTATCCGCCATCTGCTTAACCCTCTGCAATGATATCATCAAGGTAGGCATCAAGCTCGTCAATGGTGCAACCATTGCGGCCTTGCGAACGGTCCTCTTCGACGGCAAGAAGCTCTTCTCTGAGCTTCAGCATTTTTTCGCGGCGATTAAAGGTTTCAATATCCATGACAACTAAATCACCCTCGCCGTTTTTTGTGAGAAATACAGGCTCGGCAGTTTTTTTACACAAATCAGCGATTTCATTATAATTTTGTCGGATTGCGGCAGAAGGACGGATATTCATAATTAAACCTCCCATTACAACAATAGTAATATTATAGCTATATTATATGCAAAAGGTGCTATAATGTCAACAGGCGCAGAGCTACTCACAATCTTTCTCCAAAACAATGAAATAGTCGCAAGATATTATCTGCATTCAGTCAGTAGCTTTAATGTCAAAAAATGAGAACTTTTTTGCAAAAGGCTTGACAAGTTTACTTGGCAATGATAAGATGCCAATGCAAATAAAACTTGGCAAGGAGGAGTAAACATGACCAAGGAGGAAATTTTGACCGCCAGCCGAAAAGAAAACAAAAATCGGGATATGGTGGAAGTGGAGTGCTTAAAACAAGCATGTAAAATGGCTTACATAGTTGGTCGACTGGCCTGTGTCTTGGTTTGTGTACTACAATGGGTACTAACAAGAACTACTAACTGGAGTTGTTGGTTCGTAAACTTCGCTACATCAGGAACGGTGTTCTTGGTGGAGGCAATCAAACTTAAAAAACGTCATGAACTTTTTATGGCATTGCTCGATTACGGTTTGTGCATATTTTTAATAATTGAATTTGTACTGAGCCTAAGGGGATAAAATGAATGGATGACTCGTTGATTCTTCATAATCGAATAAAAGAAATGAGAACAGAAAAAGGGCTGTCACAGGCTGCTCTCGCCGAAATGGTCGGTGTTTCGAGAAACACGATTAGTTCCATTGAAACCGGTCAATTTAGTCCAACCGCAAAGCTGGCTCTCATACTGTGTACTGCATTGGATTGCAAATTTGAGCAGCTATTCTTCTTTTGATATTATAACCCAATCGTCGATAGGCGGCGTTTGACAGAAATGCAAAATTTGGCGTAAGATACAAGCACATATTAGGATAGAGATAGTGGGAGGCAAGAATAACTATGGGTATCTCCGAATCTGCGGCACGCGAATATATTATGCTTCGCTCGGCGATTCCAAATGATGCGACAGACGATTTCAAAAGTGGCTATTGGCACGGCATTGAGACTGCTCGCAAGCTCATGGAGAAGCAATTCATCGAGCGCGGATATATGCCTGAAAATGGGCACCTGCTCCTCATTTAAGGGGCAGGTGCCCTTGCTTTAGCGTTCTTTTGGTATTCTCCATAAATCCGTGTAGAGTAGGTGTGGTAACCGTTTATGGAGAGAAATGCACACGGACATACCAACCTGTCTTGCACCTTGAAAAACAAGCCACTTACGGTGCTTGCTTTCTTTCCATGCTTTCAGAAAGCCTGTGATTTTCCGATACATACTCGGCCCTCCTCAAAAGGTGCTGAGTATTATATAGCGAATATTCGCGTGAAAATCCGCAAATATCAAATAAAATATTACACAAATCAACGCAAATATTATTTTTTCCTCGCGCAATTCGACACGAATGCCGCAATTTCTTCATTCATGCGGTTATTCACGGAGACAGATTCCTGCTTCAACGGGCCGGAGTCAAATCAATTACCAGCTGTTTTTCAAGCCGAAAAGCAATCATTCCATGGTGGTCGATTTTTCGACTAAGCTCAATTATTCGTGCGGATGAAAAATCTTCCCCATTATCCAGCAGTCTCAACCCTATTTTTCGATATCGTATGATTTGCCGCCAATGATACCAAATCCTCGCCTTAATACAGAACTCTGTCAGTCTTTTCATAAGATTGCCCCCCTGTAGTCAGAAAAACTATCTTATAGTAATATAGTCTTTCTGTTTGTAGTATAATAGCAAAAGCAATCTGTCGAAAGACGGCAGAATCCGTCGGACAATATAGAAAAATCCCTATGTAAATAACATAGGGATAATTAGAAACTAATGATTTTCCTGCGCTTCGTCCACCATAGCGTTAAGCAGACGGAGAATCCGCTTTTGTTCAGCAGGCGGCAGGCCCGCAATCTTCTCTGAAATGGAGGAACTCATAATCTCAACAGACACTTCTAACACATCCGACAGGAGTGTGTTTGCGTCCGTTCCAATAGCGTTGGCAATCGCGATAAATGTTTCGAGTCTCGGCAGCTTTTCTCCACATTCTATGTTGCTGATATATTTAGTAGAAACGGAAGCCTTCTCCGCCAGAACGCTCTGCGTCATTTTACGGGCCTTACGCTCTTGTTGGATATGTCGGCCAATGGATTCATATTTCACTGCTCTATCCTCCAAATAGTCAGTATCTCTAACTATTGGATAGTATATGGAACATATTTTCACTTTTACACATTCCGTGCGATAGAGTGTCTTTCCCAAGGATAGACTTTTTGATTTTGTATCACTTTATATAAACGCCTTAGAGCATGGTTGAAAAGCAGATGTAATTGAATACTGCCATGACAAGACAAGCCTACTTCTTTTCCTTGACCTGTGTATTGCTGCCGTCTATAATGGTTGTATTATCGGTTATTTCCTTTCTTGTATCGTATTTTTTAGCGCAATAGATTCAATTGTCACATAATAGTAGAGCCTAAATGTGAATGAATAATGCAAAGGAGGCCTCTTTTATGGCGAAATTAGCTGACGGCAGCAGGGCATCTGAGTATATGAAGAAGACGCCGTGGCCACGGGAAGCGTCCATGGCCTTACTTGATGGTATCAGGGACCTTTCCGTTGTAGAAACGAATGCCGGGACTGTCGGAAAAGAAGGCCCCATTACAACCCACTGCGTTGCGAATTTGAACGAGCTCTATCCTCACGGTGTACCTGTCTGTCCCAGCTGTGGTACTTCCTCTAAGAGCTCAGCTCAGAAGAAATGTCGCGTTCTTTTCGACAAGCCTTTGCATGACAGGCCGCACATTCTATACTGCTACTACGATTTATTTGAATGCAAGAACGCCCGCTGCAATAAGGGTACTTTTGCTGTCAAGCTGGACTGTGCTGCGCCGCGTACCCGTATTACAAAGCACTTATCAGATTACATCCTTGACTGTTCCCTATATGACGATACCTTAAATGCTGCCGCGAGAAAGAGTGGCATATCAAGCACCACGGCTTATGAAATCCGCCAGGCGGAGGTAAACCGCCGTTTAACGCAGAATATCCGTTACCAAGCAACAGCACATATGGGAATTGATGAGACATTTCTTACCCTACGGCAGGGAGAGGAAATCTACGGCAAGAAATCATTGTTTGTTACAGTAATGGCTACCCGCCCCGGCGAACCGGTTGCCGCCTCTTTGTCTGATTTGATTGGTAGTGAGGCTAAAGCGGCAGAAGCACAGTATAATACAGGCGTTGTGGCATTTGAAAAGATGGCTACAAAAGCAGATGCTGTTGCAGCTCTCTTTAGAAAAATGGATGACTTTGACAAAGTAGAGACCATGACCATGGACATGAGTCGGTCTTTTCTTGCTGCAGTAAGGAATGTGAACCCCAAAATTACTATTATTATCGACAGATTTCATGTTGTTCAAAGTCTGAATGAGAAAACCAAACGTACGGCAAGCGCTATCTATGAATCATTGAAAGCAGATTTGATTTCTCAAATAAAAGACTGTGAAAAAGCCGATAATACAGACCCAAACCGTTTGAGAACACTCCGAAAAAAAGTGAAGTCTTTGGAACAGCATTATAGGAATGATAGATTCGTGAAAAACAGCGAAAACCTTTCCGCGGTTGACAAGGCGCACTTTGCAGAACTTGCGATAGTTGCTCCTGCGCTACTGTCTCTATATAAACTGAAAGAGAAAATGAGAGTGGATTTCTATAATGCAAGGACAATCGCTGAGGCTAAGAGCATCTCTGCGGCCTGCCAAAATGAAATTCCTCCTCAACCAAAGAAAAAAAGCAACGACCTCTACAAAGAGATGCGTACCTTCTTCAACACTCTTGAGAATTCGGATTTTTCGGAGCCAATCTACAACTATTTTCTGTTTCCGCAGGGAAACCGATTTACGAATGCAGCATTGGAAAATTTTCACAAATATCTTAAACTCTACATCAATCGAACGCATGGCGTTTCTTACGATGTGCTGCGATACTCTGTCCTCTTTGGAAAGTTGAATCGGAAACCTACACAGCTTCCCATTACCGATGATGACTTAGATAATGCTATAAACTTCTGTGCCAACTTCGAATTAGCAAAGTCCTCGTGGCGTTTCATCCGGCGGGACGCATATAACGGTTATGTGCTTGCAATGAAGAATTACTTTTTTCCACCTGAAGGATATTCTTTTATCAAGATTTGTAATGCTATCCTTGCTGCGGACAGATATTTGTATTTTTACAACTATTATTCCAGGTTTGCCGATGTACTCCCGTTGCTTCTGCAGAGAATCTATGAACTTCGAGAGCAATCGAAGCGCAAGGAAATCGTCTGCCTCGATTTGGAGACTGAGCCGGAAGATTTAGGACATTCTGAGGGTAAAGCTACATACGGACCAGGTTTCGACTGGTGGTATGAGGTACAAAAAATACACCCTCTCTCCGACCTTATCGAAAGGGATGCTCGTTATTGCTGCCTTGGCATTGAAGATACTGCCCTTGCCGATGCGGAAGAAAGCCCAATCTATAAGTCCCCCCAGTTACATCACAGGAAACTACACCTTTGGGACGAAGACGACTGATATGGTCACGCATGGAAACGCTCTCTGAAAACAGAGGGCGTTTCTTTTTGAACGCCTATATCAAAATAAGGATGTCTGTCATTTGCAACAGACATCCCATATTATTTTGCTTACGACAAACAAACCTACCTAAACTTTTAATTTTCTATTTTTTGTGCCTGCGCCCGACAAAAAAACACCTACCTAAACTTTTACAAAACCAATCATTTGAGGTTTTTCCACTATGGCTGTATTTCTCCGGCTAAGTTGCCAAAACCCACCTAAACTTTTATATCCCGTTTTCCCTGATGTACGCCGCAGAATCGTTGGTGTTGAAAACAGAAGAATTTTTGGATACTATATAGGTGAGAACGATAAAAAAACGGCACTTTTATTCGTGCAATAGGGGCGCTGGTATGATAAAAGGAGTTGGCAGCAAGGAGTATCGCTAAAATGAGAGCGTTTCGGTAAACAGTCTCGTTGGCATTGACTGCGGGCAGATCTCGCATTACACCCATTGCCGAAGCCCGGAAGCGTCCTGCTTTCGCGGACTCGGTATGCTTTCCGCAAACCTGACTATTATAGCGCCCATAGCGGGCCTTGCCCGCATATGCGCACAGCCATGCCGGCTGTGCGCATTTTTCTATTTCTGCCGCGCTCCTCCGTTTTTGAAAAATGGTTTTACCAAATCTTTCAGAAACGGAGGGCGAAAAATGTACTTTGATCAGGCCAAATTCGGGTGTCGGCTGAGGACTCTGCGGAAACGGCGGAGGATGACGCAGGAGACATTGGCAGGAGCACTTAATATCAGCATAGATCACCTCAGCAAAATCGAACATGGCAAACGCGGTGTGTCCATCGATCTGCTGCTGGATATCTCCGAAGCGGTAGACACCTCTCTTGATTATCTGCTGAAAGGGACAGCGCACACCCCGCTTCAGATGAAGGAACTGATTGGCAGACTGCAGGAGCTCCACGACCAGATGGCGGCAATTTATGAAAACCCGTTCTGACAGTCCGGGTTTTTGCCCCAAAACCCGGACTACCCCGCCATACAAAAATCCTTTTGGCAGAGTTACAATTTACTCAAGCCAAAGACGACGGCTTTTCGTACCTTGAAAAACACTGCCCCCGGCAGTCATATCCGGCGACGAATAACGTCGGCTGACGGCCCCCTGACGAGGGGGAACAGCGATGCGGCGGGTGCGCGAAGACCACCTGCATCGGACAATCGTCCGATGTCAACGAACGGCCTTTAAGGTGCAGAGCGATACTCACCCAGCCAAAAGCAGATGCGGCGATCTGTCTTGCAATGATCCCGTCAGCCCTGAACAAACAGCCTGTCCAGCCACAGATGCAAGCAATGGGGGCAGCTCGAGAGATCCTCGGGAGGTGAGAGTCCTGCTGGGCGCTGCCAAGCGCCGGTTCGTTCAGCCGCCCGCAGTCCGGGGAGTAGTGTCGAATAGGACTGAGCAAAGGATCATTTTAAAAACAGCGGGAGCCGCCCGCATTATGGGCAATGCATCATGCCGCCAAAACCATGCGCGGCGGCTCCCGCTTTCACAAATATGAGGAAAACATTATGAATGCCAATATAGACTATCTGGGCCTGCTGACCCTTCTACGCCGCTTGCTGGCATTGGAGCTGGTCAGCAATTCAGAGGCAAAAAAGATCGCTGCGCGGCTGCGCGTGGATATGGGCGCGGACATTGCAATTTTTCTCTAATTTTCTCCTCTTTTTGGTATGGATATTTTCAGAATTCAATGGTATTGTGTGTTGCTGAGAAAGGAGGTGGCGGAAGGATGAATGACAACGCAAAAAGCAAAGGCTCACTGGCGCTGGCAGCGCCGAGAGTTATTACGATCCCGGCAAATGATCCGGAAATTGGGCGAAAGCTCCGCGTGGCGGCCTACGCCCGCGTCAGTTCCAACTCCGAGGATCAGGCACATTCCTTCGCGGCACAGAATGCCTACTTCTCCAAGCTCATCGCAGGAAATCCAAATTGGGAATTGGCAGATATCTACGCTGACAAGGGCATCACCGGCACTTCCATTGACAAGCGGGAGGACTTCCTGCGGATGATGGAGGACTGTCGGAAAGGGCGCGTTGACCGCATCCTCGTCAAGTCCATTTCCCGCTTCGGGCGCAACACGAAGGAGAGCCTGGAAGCAGTACGCGAACTGGCAGGGCTCGGCGTCAGCGTCCTGTTCGAGGAACAGAAGATCGACACAGCAGAAAGCACCGGTGAGATGCTTACCGCGATTTTCGCAACGTTAGCGCAGAAGGAAAGCGAGTCTATCTCCGAAAAGATGCGGTGGAGCATACGGACGAGGATGACACAAGGCAGATACTTGACCCCGTCTATACCATTCGGATATCGGAAGGGAGAGAGCGGAGAGCTTGTAATTGACGAGATAAAAGCCAAATATGTGCGAGACATATTTGATACTTTTCTCACCGGAAAAAACAGCGGCGAGATTGCGGCACAGCTAAAGTTTCAGCAGCGTGCTGCCCCCGAATTGGCTGATTACAGATGGACATATAAAGCCGTCGTCAGGATTCTGAGAAATGAAAAATACATTGGGGATTCGCTATGGCAGAAGACCTTTCAGACCGATGATCTTCCGCGGCATAAAAAAGACAATAAGGGGCAAAAACCGCAATACTATGTTGCTGAAAGCCATCCTGCTGTTATTGAGCGAGAGAAGTTTGAAAAGGTGCAAAAGCTGCTCCAAAGCCGGAAAGGAAAATTTTATGATACACAGGACGAGAGATCTCTATTCCACAGGAAGATCCGATGTGGATGCTGCGGAGCAAATTGTCGGAGAAAGAGAGTACATGGAATTGCCTATCAGGTATGCAGAACTCACACCAATAACAAAGACCTGTGTCCAAGCAGGCAGATTCAGGAACGATTCATCCAAGACGCCTTTCTTCGTCTGTACTTCAAGCTCAAGCGCCACGGCGAGAGCGTGCTCACGCAGCTTATCGCGGATCTTCGCACCGCCAGAAACGGAAGCCTTCTCTGGAGCGAGGGCGTCGTGGAGCTGAACAAACAAATCACAGACATTGTCGGTCAGGAACGACTTCTTATCCTTCTCAAGCAGCAGGGCGCGGTCGATCCAGACCTTTTCCTATCCCGCAGCGATCAGCTGGCTGAACAGCGCCGCACAGCAAAATTGAAGAAAGAACGCCTTCTGCGCTCTGAGGAAGACCATAGTATCCAACGCACACAGGCGCTGCTGGACTACCTACGCAGTGGGCCGGATACGCTGAGCTTCTTCGACGAGGCGCTGTTCAGCGAGTTGGTCGAAAAGATCATCGTAACAGACAATGAGACTTTGCGCTTTCGGCTCATCAACGGGCTGGAGCTGACGGAAACCATCGAAAGGACAAAGCGGTAATGGGAAATCGAAAGCTGCCCTTCGGTTATCAGATGCGCTTCGGAGACGTGATCCCACACTCTGACGAGGCGGAAGCAGTGCAGAAAATCTATCAAAACTACCTCGCCGGAGCTTCCTTTCGGCAGATAGCGGAAGGACTTCAGGCGCAGGGTATCCCCTACGATGGGGACAAGCAGTGGAACAAGAATATGGTAGCGCGGATATTGGAAAACGAGCGATATACCGGCAGCGGTCCGTTTCCGGCGCTTATCCCGGCAGAACTGTTCCGGTCGGTGCAGAACCGCCGCACACAGATCGTGCCGGAGAGAACGCAGACGCCGGCACAGAAGGAGCTGCGAAAGCTCTGCGGCAGTGTACCTCCAAGGTATGTGGAACGACAGGTGCTGGGCATTCTGAACCGGCTGAT
>ULOD01033283.1_pt1 | contig 13562 bp, 7 predicted proteins | sample 1952351 | NCBI WGS metagenome assembly ULOD01 (sample SAMEA4835596, study PRJEB28245) | human gut metagenome | biome: gut microbiome; material: fecal sample | place: Denmark | collected 2008 | reverse complement strand
ATTGTCTTCTCCGGCGCAAAAAGATGCCTGTGCCGGCTGCCAGAAGCGCATTTTGTACGCGCTCCGCAATGTGCGGGAAATGCCGCCCGAAATGCTGCATGGCGAAAAGGCGTTGTTCCCGCTGCTGCTTGATGCAGTCGGTGTCCGTCCGGCAGACAGGGAATTTCCCGCTTTAGCGCGCCAGGGAAAAGAAATTTATGCCGGGTTCTTGCCTCTGATGTGCCGGTTTCATTTTGTCGAGGCTTTTCTCCCTCGGCTTTTGGAACAGAGGGTTAACGTGAGGGCATGCCTGCAGGAGGAAAAATATCAGGGAACGCCGGAACTGCTGAATGTCAGCTTGCCGGAGCTTGCTTCCCGTGCCGGAAGCGTTGACGAAGCCGCATGGCTGCTGCATGAATGTTTTGCTTTTCGGGTCTGCCGCAATACCGTAACGCAGTGGCTGCGTTATCCGGAAACCTCCGGAGCCCGCCTCTATGAAGACTATCTGATTGCGCAAAAGGAAGGGAACGCGACTGTCAGCGAGCTTGCTGCCGCCGTCAACCGCGGCGCATTGTCCAACTTTCGCCTGATTGCCCTCGCCAATCGCGAGCCTTTTGTAAACAAGCCGCGGACAGATTTGCGCGATAACGGGCTTAAAGCGCTGTTGAATGTTTATTGCGAAGCTTACGCCCGCAAAGCGGAACCCCCGGAAGACGTTTACAAGTCGATTTATAATGTGCGTTTCGGCAAAAGCGGACGGCTGGAGCAGGATCCGCGCAAACCGCTGGAACTCTTCCGTCTGGCTGTTGCGGAACTGGGATATAAGCGCCAGCCGCCTGAATTGGCCAAACTGACGCGCCCCGGCTGCGGATATAACCGTCTGCTGCTGAAAAAGCCGTTTACGCGCTGACCTCGCAGTCTCAGCTCCCGCAGAAGCTCCGGTGCTGTGTCGTCCCGTCCCAGGCTTATATGAAACAAACGTCGGCCTTGCCGCACGTTATCAGGGCAGGACAGGGAAGACAATTGAAAAAGGAAAGGAAGCCCAATGTTGCATCCGATATTGGTTACCGCAGAAAAAAGCCCGCTGCTGACGGCGGCGGAAGTAATGAAACATCGCAACGAAAAGCGTCCGTTGACGCCGGATTTTTGCCGCGGCATATTGGCGTCGTCCGGCAATCCGGGCGTTGCTGCAAAATTGTTGCAGCGGATAGAAATGCACCTTGCCGATTATCCTGAAGAAACATCGGCATATGTGCCGGTACTTGGCGCATTATGGTTTCGCTCCCGCCATCATGCCCGAAATATGGAGGTAGTGGCGCGTATCTCCCTGAACGGTATTTCAGCCTCTCTGGCAGCGGCAGCTCCTGTGCTTTCCGCTCCGGCATCGCCGCAAGACCAAAACGCATCCGCTGCGGTTTCGATATTTCCTGCTTCGGCATCTTCTCAAAATACGACGCCATCTTCTCAAAATACGACGGTCTCTCCTCAAAATACGCCTGCTTCTGTTTTCAAAGCCGCTGCTATGGCTCAGGGAACGGAAGCAGAAAGCGAATTGGCCGCGCTGCTGATGATGTCGGAAAATCTTTCTCCGGAGCAAATGGCGGAAGTGGAAAAACTGGTGCGCAGGCTTCCGCCTTTACCCGTTTTGACGCGGAAAAAACTGGAAGAAACCGTTTTTTTGACCAAGTTGGCAGAAGACGGCTGTCATGATGTAAAAACGGAAGTGGCAGCCAGAACCGAAGGCAATCCGGAACTGACATTCCGGGCGCAGCAGATTCTCGCCCGGCAGGGTAAACTGCAATATGATGAAAACTACAGCGATGCCTGGAACTTCTGCGCTATGGGGTTTCTGAATATGGGCGAGCTTGGAGACTATCCGGCTTCGGAAATGTATAACCGCCTGATGCAACAGCCGGATTGTGAGATGCAGGATTATCCTTTGTCCGTTTTGGCAGGAATTGGGCATATCCGCTGTTCCGAAGGATTTGCCTCGGAACAGCGCCTTCGGGTTTTGCACCTGGTTGGGTTGTTGGAGCAGGGGAATAAGCCGGTGCGTTGGCTGCAGTATCCGGATTTGTGTTATAAGGCTGTGTCAGGATTATCGGTATCTCTGGCAACCGGCGGAGTTTGCCGTTCGGGAATGCAGGACGAAGGCATAGCCAAAGAATTTTCCGCCGTTTTTTCCCGCCTGCTGCATATCTACAGCTGCGATACGGAAACCGGCGTAATTCCCCGCACGGAAACAGATGCCGAAATTCCCAGTGTATCTAAGTGTCTTGGGCTTTTGCTTGAAGCTCAGTGCGGCCGCAGGGAGAAAGATGCGGATTTTGTCGCGGATATCGCCGTAAACTATTGGCTGTTACGGCAAAGCGACCTGCTGGCATTAACTTTCGATTACGCCGCCTCCCGGAACGTTCTGGATAAAATAGTTGATGAAAAATCGGGGTTGAACGTCTATCAGCTGCAAAAACCGCCGGCAGAATATCTTTCTCAGATAAAGTCGTCTCGGAAAATGTATGATTTTCTGAAAGGCTTTCGCGTCCATGCCGATGAAGAGCAGACGATTGATGATTTTCCCGAGTTGGCATTAAACAATATTGCCGCCCATGATTTTTTTCGCAAGGGAGAAAATCCGGAAATTTCAACCCGCCGGCTGCTTATCGCTGCCGATGCTAATTTTGAAATAGCCCGTCGGCTGTTTGAAGAAGAAGGAACCCTCGACCATTCAAAGAAAATAAAAGAATTGATGTTGGAAACGGTTCATGGGCTGGTGCGCAATTTCGAAATCGCCCGGCAATTGGCGTACAAAGGCGCCGATGATATTTATGAGCGGCTTGCCGCTTTTTGCGCTGACGAAAAATACCAATATGCAAAAGAAGGGTATAACAGCCACTATGTTGCAGCCGTATTGATAAACCACCGTGTCAGCGAGAACAGTCCTTTGCAGGATTTGAGTTTTGCCAAACCGCAGAAAGCTGCCGGAATTTTAGCCAAAATTCGTGCCGCACAGCTTCAGCATACCGTTGCTCCTTTCGCTGATGCCGCTGCCGTTTCGGCTTCATCTTCAGCCATTGCCTCCAATTCAGCAGTTTCCCGGAGAGGGCATAATGCCGGAGCCGGTGTTTGTTCCCCGAAGCCCGAACCGGGCGCAGAGCAAAAACAGGAACAGACAGGGAACCTGTTTTCCCGCATAAAAAATCAATTGTTGAAAAGACGGCAGCACGGCCGCTGGTAATATACCGCCGCTTTTTTTCGTCGCCTTTATTTGCGGCTGCCGCTTTTATTCGCTTTCTTTATTTGTGGCCGCCGCCTTTATCCGCTTTCTTTATTTGTGGCCGCCGCTTTTTTTTTACCACCTTTATTTGCAGTCTTTTGTCGTACTGCATTTTACAAAATTAATTTCTGCCCGATAGCTTTTTGTTTAAGAGCGTCGAAATATTATTGAAATAATGCTGCGTAATAGTGGGGATGGAAACCGGCTCAAGTTTCTGCCGCAGTTCGGCGCGTTTTTCCAGTTCGCGCCTGATTCTGGTATCGGCTTCGTCGTCAATCCAGGCCGTAACGTCAACATACCATCCGCCTTTGCCGAACCGGGCACGGCGCCTGTCGCGTAAAACGTTGGAAAACGTATTCTCGTTGCCCCAGTGATTGTTATTGAAAGCGCAATAGGTATAGGCGTCCTGCGATGCCGTATTCATCGACGGGAAAAAGCCGTTATAATGCTGGTTGCCCGCGGCGTTTCTTCTGAAACCGCTTTGCAGGATAGAATTGGGATGGTTGCGCATATGGTCCTTGATGTCGCGTTCCAGATTTTCCGAATAGATAATGCGGTTGGAGTATTTTTTGTATATATCCCGCATACCGGTTGTACTGTGAGCGCTGATTTTGCATTTTTCAATAATGCTGCCGACGGCTTCGCCGACAAAGCTTTCGGGATTTTCCTTTTTGAAGATTTCGTATGCCTGGCAGAAGCTGGCCATACTCATTCCCGCGCAGTAAAGCCCGCGGTCGATTTTACCGTAAATTCCCTGCCGGGCAAGGGCTTTGTTTGCAGCGTCAAAAGCTTGGCGCTTTTCTCCGTAAGAAAGCCTGATAACATTGTTGTAACTGCATTGCGCATAAATTTTGCAAAACGTTTCCATATCCTTTTGTTTTTGGGCTTCCATGATTTCTTTTTCGTTGTCGGCATTGGCGGTTTCATGGGATATTTCCGTCAGAAAAGGGGTATCCGCAAACAGATTGAAATCTTCATTGTCCAGCATAGGAATGCCGGTCTGTCCGTCTAAATCAAGCGTCGGCTCATAAGCGAAACTCGAGTTGATAACCGCCTGTCGGGCAATTTCTTCGGCATTTGCTGCGTCATAAGGAACCGGCATATTGAACTGGCTTTGCTGGATGGCAGCATACAGGTTGTTTTCCTGCGTCTGGTCAGATGCCGTTGCGTTAATTGCCGCAATCATTTCATGCCAGTCATCGGTATTGACGTCCCGGCCGAGGCTCAGGTTTTCCAGAGCCTGTCTCTGGCTGTCTGGCAGCGTTTTCCCGTTTAAATCATAAAAATCGGTTATCGTGGAGGCGATTGCGGCAACGGAACCGCCTTTGTCCTGGTTTTTCATCAGGGCATAATACAGATAGGCGCCCATACTGCGGTTTTGGATATAGGCAATGCCGTATTTGTCGAATATCTCGGTTTTGGCGATGATGCGCGCTTCGTCAAACGAAAGGCTGCCGTAGCTGCCGACGTGGTAAAAATTGGCCGTGGCTTTTTGGTTGCGCATAAACTTGGCATACAGTTCTCTGCTGACGCCGTATTTTCCGCCGCTTCCGTATGTTTCGTTGCTTTTGCTGAAACAGAGGTTGAAAAAGTCAATATTCGGGACGTTGTGCAGTTTGTCGTTTTGAATGAGCGGTACGGGGACTACATAGTCAGCTTCGTTAATAGGCTGCTCCGGCGGGTTCATAAACGCGCTCCAGCTCAGATCCGGCTCGGCTATGGAAAAATCCTGTGCCTGAAGGCCGAAGGCTTCGTTGACGCTGGCATAATAGGTCGCCGCCTTGTTCAGAACTTCCTGCGGCAGGGTAAACGTGTCGGTAGTCATGGAAATTTTGCTGAAATCAAAAGCAGGGCCGGCATTTTGCATGCCTTTGAAGCCGAGATAGCCCATTCCGGCCAGCGGAATGCTGATAGCTGCATACTTCAGGGTCTTTTTGCTTTTTTCACGGACTTTCTGCTTAAATTCAATAATTTTAGCTTTCTTTTCCTGGCGTTTTTGTGTTTTATAATTTTCGACATTCAGCGTAATTGTCCTGATTTTTTGCTGTGTGCCGAGCTCTAACCCTTCTGCCGTCTTGACCGGCTGCATCTTTACCGTCTGTTTTGGCGCAAAAAGCTTCCGCGCTTTTTCTGCCGTCATTTTGACGGGAGCGGATGCACTGTGGTAAACGGCGGCAATGGTTTCGATAATCGCCTGCTTTGTTCTTCCTGCCCGGGATTTTAAGCGTCCCAGCCATGAGCGGAACCGCGCCTTTCGCAGAGCCTTCTGCTGTTGTTTCAGTTCCTTGCGGTGCTGCTTTTCGGCCTCTTTGCGCTTTTTCTCGCTTTCCTTGCGTTGTTTCTCGGCTTCCCGACGGGCCTGTTTCTGCTGTTTTGACTCTTGTACGCGCTGCTTGTCCGCCGGTTGCGGCGCATAGGCGTCACTTTGCCTTTCGCCGTTTCGGCTGGCGGAGTTTGTCGTTTGGCTTTGCCGGGAAGAAATCGATGTCTGCTCATAATGTTCCAAGAAATCTTTCAGGCTGCCTTTGTGGCGGGACAAAGCCATGCGAAAATCTTTTGCCGCCTGTCCGTGCAGGCCGAATGTGTCAAGCGTCCGTTCCAGATAAACGAAATTAGCTTTTTTATTGAGCGCTTTGGCATTTTGCTCTAAAAGGGAACGGCCGTTTTGGTTGTCTTTGTAGCGGGCAAATTCGGCAAGCAGTTTGGCTGCCTTTTTTTCTCCTGCCGCAGCAGCATTCTCCGGCTGCACTGCCGCCGTTCTGTCGGAAACAGGCGTTCTGCCGGAAACGGACGTCCTGTCGGCAGCAATCGTCTTGTCAGTACTGGCGGCATTTCGGGTTGTCGCTGCTGCCGTATTTTCGGCTACAACTGCCTGCAATTCGGCAAAGCGTATTCTGCCGGCCTCGTCGCGCGCAGCCTGAAGCATTAGCGTTCCATTGCTTGGGTGGAGAGGAGAAAAGGCTGCCATTGCCTCCGCTGCTGTTTTAACGGCATCATTGTCAAAGGCAAGCTGCAGAAATTCTTTTTGGTAGTCTGAATTTTTCAAAGCTTCGCCGATGTTGCCGGCGTCCTGAAGCTGGTTCGCAAGGTCTTGGGGAGAAATCGCAAACGCATAGGCCAACCGCTCAAACTTGTCCCGGTTGCGTTTATTGTGCAGGTCTTTGACGCTGAAATTGTATTCTTCCTCGATTTTGGCAAAGGCTGTTTCGGCCATTTTTTCCGCAAGCATCTGCCGGTGAACTTCTCCGGTCAGGACCATGCGGGCTTTGCCGAGCGCCATAAAGGCGGGAATATTGTCTTCTCTGGCAAACTGTTCCTGCAGGCTTTTCAGGCGGTCTTGGCGCTCATGCAGATAGTCTTTGACCCGTTCGTCGTAGTTGCGGGCGGCCTCAATATATTTGTCGGGATTTTTCCTGAAATCCTTTTCCTTGAGCGAAATTCCGAGAAAGCGGCATTTTTCCTGCAGCTCTTCAAAATATTCTTTGTCCAATCCGTCGTTTCCTCTGCTAAAGCTTGGCATCCAAAACCTCAATTCAGTTTTTTAAATCAAAGTATAAGACCTTTATACCATGTTATAAACAAAAAATCAACATTATTTGTGCGTATTTTGGCAATTTTTTTGAAAGCCGGTTAAAAAGCGATATGCAGGCAAAAAAAATCCCCGGAGCACGCATGTTGCAATGCAGTGTCCGGGGATTAAAAAAAGCTACTTGCTGCCTGACTTATACGTCCTGACCGTTCCGTCGGGAGCCGTAAGCGTCAGGGTGTAGCGGTCTTGGGAATAGCTGCCTTTGTAGCCGTTGACCATAGAGGAATAACGCTTGTTGACAATATTCTTCCAGCCCAGGATTTTGCAGGTAAGGACGTCGACGCCGGCAATCAGCGAGTTGTCTTCCGCATACCATTCAATTCCGCCGTCAGCGGCGTCAACTGCGCGGGCAAGCCTGAATGCGGCTCCGGCACGTTGCTGTGCTGCGGAATTAAAGCCGGTATAGCCGCTCTGCACATAGGTCATTTCCTGAGGAAAGGCTTCTTCATAAGCGCAGACGCCGAAACTGTACCCTTCTTCAAAACGGATGACGACGGCTTTTTGGGTGATGTTGCCTTTGTGGCTTAATCCGTCGACGTCAAGCACGGCGGTAACCGCAAAGTCAAAAATTTTGCCGTGTCCGGGAACCGGGTCGGGGTTGGGATCCGGCTCTGGGTCAGGATCAGGGTTCGGATCGGGCGAGCCGCCTTTTTTGACCAGCAGAGTAACGACGGAAGCGCCGAAACTCTTTCCAAGCAGGGAAACTGTCGCCTCCGTGGTGTTTTTGGCAGAATTTTCGCCGTTCGGGATTAGGCTGTGCGTTTCATTGAAAACCGCAGTCAGGTCAAACCCGAAAGTCTGCCCGTCGAGGGCGTACCCTGCTTCATAGGCGGGATAACTGAAAACATCGCTGAAAGCGTCAGAACCGTTGCTGAAACTTATCGTCTGCGTAACCGTTCCTTTTTTGAGAGTCCAGCCGTTGCCGCTGATGTCGTCCTTTCGGCTTGTCTGCATCTCGGCAGAAGCCTTAAAGTCAAAGTTTGCAACCTCCAGCGTTCTGTCTTCTTTGCCCTCAAATGCAAAAGAAAGTGCCGGCGATTGGAATTTTTGGCGTTTTGTACCCGACAGGCTCCATGTTTCGGTCTTTTCAACATAGAGCGTAAAGGAAGAAGCGCTGTTCCATTCCCATCCTTTGCCGTATTCGGTGCGAAGGAGTTCATCTGCCGCATCAGTGCTTTTTTTGACATAAGCGGCGGTCAGCTTTTCCGTGCCTGTGTCCTCCTGTCCGTAAACGCTCCAGACGGCATTAAAATCCGCCTCGGCCCTGAAACATCCGTCCGAACCCGGAATTTCCTCCGCTCGGGAGCTGAGAAAAACGGGCGCGTCGATTTTCATATAGGGCAGGGCAGTTTTGCCTGTGCCGGAAAAATCCGAACCGGAGGCAAGAGCATAGCTTTCGTATTCAATCTCTGCCGAAATCGTCTGGCCGTCTTTAAAAGAAAACAGCCTTTCGATGTGGTGGCGCTGCGGAAGCGTGCCGGAAACGGAAGAATCGCCTGTTTCGTTCTCCAAAGCTGGCACCGGACTGTCTGTCTTGTTAAACAGGATGGTGTCTTTCGCCGGCCAGAGTTTAAGCCGTGCCTGCGGCGTCAGCGTATGCCTTGTACCGCCGGAACTGTAAACCAATTGCTGTGCGCAGGTCATAAACACCGTGTCTTCAGCCACAGCGGTTTTCCACTCGTAGTCATAAGAAATCAGCGTGATGTCATCATCTTCCATGCTGAAAATTGCCTTTTCGGCACCGTCGCACCCCGCAAACATCAGCACCGCCAGAACCAAAGCCGCGGCAGCCGGTATTCCGTACCCGAAAGCCGGCAGAAGCCGGAACGTCTGCAAAAAACGGAAAGCCCGCAAAAAGCGGAACGTCTGCAGAAAAAAACTTTTCTTTTTCATAAAAAAAATTATTAAACGTTAAACATATATACAAAAAAATAAAGTCTTATCTGCTTAAAATTTCATAAAGGCGTGTCCGCGTCTGCAAAACCTGTACCGAAACAATGCTTCGCCGTCGTCGCAAAAAACGGCTTCAGGCGCCATTGCCGTTTTGACTCAGGATGTTGCCTGCCGTCTTGCACCGTTCTTGTTGCAAATGCAGTTATTACCCAAAATATACTTCATAATATATCAAAGCAATAATATTGTATTGGCATAATAAGACTTTTAACGCCGCTATCATAAACGGAAAAAATAAATATTCAAGCAAATTTTGTCCTTTTTGTTGTTTTGTCTAATTTGAGCTTGACAGTTTTTATCGGGCGCGTTATCATAAAGCCCTAACCAAAATTTTTTAGATATGGATTATAAAGAAAGTCGGGAGTTGCTTTTGCATGCAGAAGCCCTCTCTTATGAAAATGCCTGCCAGATTCTGGATTTGTGGCAGCAGTCGCCCAGAACATATTGCGATTTTCTGCGTAACAGCGGAACCTTCGTCTTTCTGGAATCTTATGTCGGCCAAAACGAAGAAACGGAACTTCACTCGTTTGTTCAAACCAGGCGTCGGGTTCCGTCCCCGGCTGTTGCCGAAAAGTTTTTCCGGCTTGGATATGACGATCTGAACGTCCGTTTTATGGAAATAGTCAACGCTATCGTGTTTAAGCAGGAAACTGATTTGGACATCTGCGCCTGGCCGTACGTCAACAAGTTGTGCGTCCGGCACTTCAGCCGCGAATTTATCCTCAATATGTTTCTGGATATGCATTATGTCTTTGACTTTGCCAATGACGAAACCGGGGAAGTCTTTGACATCATGTACAAAAGGCTGAACGGTTCTGCTCAGGAGCGGGAACTTCTTGCCGTCAACAGTTTTAACATCGGCGGTTGGGCTTTTTCCGGACGCAACAGCAGCGAAGAAACCATTGTCAGGCTGTATCTGACGGCGCAGCACGCTTTGCATTGCGGTATCGGCGAAGAAGCCAGCTGCCGCAAACTGTTTTTGCAGTATCTCTTTGATATCCAGCACGGGATACGGCTTTTCCGGCAGGGAAAGCTGAAAGAGCAGGGCATTGTGCTTAACTGAAGCTTTTGCCGCGGGGGCTTCCCCCGGCAGGGTTTCAGGCAAATCAATCGGGGCTTGTTCCCGATTTTTTTTATGCGGCGTTGCACATTCGGCTTCACCGCCGTATGTTTTCATTTTTAACGGAACTCTCGATTCTGCACATTCTTCATTTGTGCCGGAACTTTCTGAGCTCTGCACGTTCTTCATTTGTGCCGGAACTCTCAGCTCTGCACATTTTTCGTCTGTGTCGGCGCTCTAAGGCCAAGCCTGTTCTCGTCTGTGCCTGCATTCTTGTCCCGTGCATTCTTCATCTGTGGTCGTATGTGTTTGGGCGAACGAATTGTGCGTGGAAAAGACATTCCCGTTGACAAATTGCCGCTGTTTGTTAAACTGACACCGTTTTATCATTAGGGAGAAAAAGCATCATGTCCGCCTTATCAGACGAGTTCAAAGTAAAAATCCAGTATTTTATGCCTAAGAAACTATTGTCCCGCGCCGTCGGCAAACTGGCTGCCGCCGAAATGGGGCAGGGGACGGCGTTTCTGATTGAGCGTTTTATCAGATACTATAATGTCGACATGAAAGATGCCAAAATACAGGACATTGCAAAATTCAAAAGCTTCAATGACTTTTTCACCCGCGAGTTGAAAAAAAATGCGCGTCCCGTCGTCAGCGATGAAAATGCACTGGCGGAACCGGCTGACGGCACGATAAGCGAACTGGGGGAAATTTACAAAGATGCCGTTTTGCAGGCCAAGGGGCATTACTACAGCCTGGAGGCTCTGTTGGGCGGAAATCGGGAAGATGCCGCATATTTTGAAAACGGCAGTTTCGCCACCACCTATCTTTCTCCGCGCGATTATCACCGCGTGCATATGCCGTTGGACGGCAAACTTGAAAAGATGCTGTTTATCCCCGGCGAACTGTTTTCGGTCAATCCGCTGACCGCGCGCAATGTGGACAATCTTTTTGCCCGTAACGAACGCGTCGTATGTTTTTTCAATAACGAAAAAATCGGCCGTTTTGCCGTCGTTCTGGTCGGTGCGACAATCGTTGCCAGCATTGCGACGGTATTTACCGGTTTGGTTGCGCCGTCCGCCGGAAAGGAAGTTACCGTTTACAACTATGCCAAAGATAACATCGTTTTGGCCAAAGGTGCCGAACTTGGGCGTTTTCTGCTCGGCAGCACGGTGATATGTGTCTTCCCGAAAGGGAAGGTTAAGTTCGCCAAGGGGCTGGCAAGCGGAACCCCGGTTAAAATGGGTGAGTGCCTCGGCGAGATAAGGAAGTAACCCGGTTATCCCTCCCGCCCTTTGTATAGGCGTCCGCCCGCTGTTTCCGGCAGTTGCCACCCGTCAGAGGTGTCTCCTCCCATTATTTCCGGCAGTCGGCTTCCCCGGAATAGCCAATTTTCTACCATTTCCGATAATCGCCGCCGTGATAGCAAATTCTCCCGCCGCTTCCGATAGCCGCTCCAAGAACTGCTTTCCGCCCTTTATTTCCAATAATCGGCAATCCATGTTGCCGGTCGCAGGTGCTTATAGAGCTTCTTCCAGCCGCGCGGATATTTGTCGGACTTCGGGTTTGTCGACCAGACGCCGCGCAGGGCTTCGGCAATGCCGGGTTCGCCGTGAAACGCGACCATCTTGAGCCCTTTGATGTCCGGCAGCTTTGGCTCGGCGAAGTAGCGCAGCAGCGGGTGCGGCAGGCAGTGGAACCGGAAACTTTTGAACCAGTCATCCGGCCAGAAATTGATTTTTCCGTATTTTTGCATAATCATTGCAGACATATACTGCTGTGTTGCCGTGCCAAATGTGCGGATAACCTCTTCCGCGTGCCGTTCGTAATATTGTTTGATAAATCCGAGCGTGCCGACCACCCACGAATAACAGCTCGCCTGCGCAATCTGATTAGCCTTTTTGCCGCGGCGGTGCGCCCAGTCGTTAATCGCGTAAACTTCGTTGCCTTGCGGGTAGTCGAAAAGTTCGTCCAGATTGCCGACAATCAGCGAGTCGAGGTCAAAGAAAAACACCCGTTGTCCGTGCAAGCCTGCCAGATTGTCGTCGCACAGCCCCGAAGCCTTTCGGTGATTGCCGAAAACCAGCTCCGGCGCCACATTGAGCACCGGCAGCGGCCGGGAAATAATATCCTCGTTCAATCTCTCCGACCGCTCGGTAAAACAGTAAAAGTTAACATCATAAGAGGTATTGCGTTTAATTGCCGCACAGAGTTTGTTGACGTCTTCGACACCGTAATAAGTTCCCCATTTGATGCAGATAACGTTAAAAGTTTTAGTCATATCAGTCCAGTCTCCGGAAAATGAAAGTTTATGTTAAAAAAATGTGTCCGCAGCTTATGCCCCGGTTTCTGCTGCCCCGGTTTCTGTCTGCAGCAGCGTCGGAAACGGATAATCCGCCGCGTTGAAGTTCCCGCCGAGCAGGGCGGCAACATACCCCGCAACCGCCGTTTCGTTAAACAGGGCATGGTAATGTCGCCAGCCGCGTTCTGCGGTTTTTGCCCGTTCCGCGGGAAATTTTCTGAATTTTTCGATTTGTTCAATCAGCTCTTCCGCTGAACTGAAAAATCCTGCTTCATCTTCGCCGAACAGGTCGTCGAAACCGGTATGCCTGTCAATGTAAGTCAGGCAGCCGTTGCCCATTGCGTGTGCCATTCTGTCGGAAGAATAGAGATAGTCGTGGTTGCTGAGCGAAAGGTTTAAAACGCCGGCCGCTTGTTTCAGGGTATCAAAATAAACGGTTCCGTTAAGCATCGGAGATGAAATCCGCGGGAATAAAAAGCGGTTTTCCGGCGCCCGCCGTTGTAAAAATTCGGCAATTTCCCTGCCATAGGCCATCTTTCCGCCAAATTCGCGCAGCTTGACCGGCGATGCGGCAAACAACAGGTCATACATTGGTGCCGGGTTGGCAAAGGTCTGTCCGTCTTCAATTCCCTTATCCACCGGATTAGGGATAAAGCCGACATTGTGCCGGATGGGGTCAAACTGCCGCAGCAGTTTCCTGTCGGCGGTCGTTATCAGCGAAAAGTCAACCGCATCAAGCTTGCTTTTGATGTTGCCGATGTTATGCTCGCCCCAGTCGGTGTACGGGTTGATGCAGTCGACATTCCATTGCAGGATTTTGACGCCCGGTACTTTGTCGCGGATTTTCAAAAGCGTTTCCGCCGTTATGATGTCGGCATGCCCGAGTATAATGGCGTCGGGACGGAAATCCAGACAGTAATGGTAAAAATTGTCATTGGTTTTGCGCACGCTCCACAGCGTTTTGGTGCCGAACAGCGCAAGGGCACGCGCCGCTTCCCTGTCGTTATAGCAAACGGTCTGATGCCCGAGGCGGGTCAGCCCGTTGTTAAGCTTGTATGCCATGCCTGCCCAGAAACAGCCTCTGAGCCGCAAAGTCTTGAAATAGGCGCAATGGACGATTTTCATCGCTTTCATAATCCTGAAAAACTCCTCGTTTTCAAAAGGTTGATGTCAATAAAACGGTGCTGAAAAAATACGACCGTTTAAATTCATCACCTCAACCGAAGTTCAGCCGAAATAAATGTTGATATATTCAGATAGTTATTGCGCCCGCCATCAGGTGCGGATATGATAGAAAAAACGGTCGTATTTTATAATCAAAAGATGTAGAAAACATGAAAAAGCTGGCTCTGTCGTCGGAAATTTACCTTATCAAAGCTTCGGAATTAAAAAGGCTGCCCCTTGC
>ULOD01031405.1_pt1 | contig 13574 bp, 9 predicted proteins | sample 1952351 | NCBI WGS metagenome assembly ULOD01 (sample SAMEA4835596, study PRJEB28245) | human gut metagenome | biome: gut microbiome; material: fecal sample | place: Denmark | collected 2008 | reverse complement strand
ATAACGGCAGGAATGTCACGAACATCCACCAGATAGGGTCGAGGAAGAACCGTCCCAAAATGACAGACCAGTTCTTTTTCACCCGGAGCAGTTCGCCCCAGCTTTTTCCTTTATCCTCGGTTTTCAGCTCCTGTTCGGGCTGACCGCTCAAGATATAGGTACGTTCTTCTTCTGTAATCCAGGGATGCTTCTTCGGCCCTTCCTTATTGATAATCAACCAGGGAATCAACCAAATCAGTCCTAATCCGCCGACTACAATAAAAGTCAGTTTCCAGCCGAAAGCAATGAAGAGCATCAGGATAATAATCGGTGCAAGGATTGAACCGATGGATGCTGCCGCCCCGAACAAACCCTGTGCGAAAGCGCGTTCCTTCTGCGGGAACCATTCGGCGTTGCTTTTCGTCGTACCGGGCCACGGACCGGCTTCCCCCAATCCGAGCATCATCCGGAAGAAGGTCAGCGAGAAGATTCCCCGTGAAAGGGATGCTAATGCATCTGCCGCCCCCCAGACGAGCACGCTCCAGAAGAAACCTTTCCGGCATCCAATCTTGTCGTACAGTTTCCCGGAGACAAGCTGGCTGATACCGTATGCTATCATAAAGAAGATAGTTATCAGACCAAGAATATCTTTCGCTTTCTGCGAAGCATCCGGGTCGTTGCGGTCTATCAAGCCGAGGTCGATAGCGATACCTTCGCGATTGGTTACGAACGTAACGCCGTTCTTCTCCTTCATCTGTACGTTGGCTACGCTGACAGAATCCCGGTTGCCATTAGCGGCTGTCAGGATATACTGCTCTCCTGCCAGGACGGCATGATTACCTTTATCTGCCGACGCATCCGCTTCGGAAACCAAGTGATAGTCGATATTAGCCACCCACATATAGTTGAGCGTACCTCTATCCAAATAGTTGATGATGGTTATCAGCATAATTAACCCGATAACCATCCATCGGAGTCCTTTTACCTTCATACGTTTACAGGTTTAAGAAGTCTGCACGCACAGGGCTGAACGTATCAATCAGGATACCGGCTTCGAGGCAAACACAACCATGCAGCTCGTCGGGCGCTACATAGTAGCCGTCTCCGGCAGAAAGGATTTCTTTCTTATCGCCAATGGTTAGTTCAAACTTGCCACTTACTACGTAAGTCGCCTGGCTGTGGTAGTGCTCATGCATACTCCCTACTGCACCTTTGTCAAATTTCACTTTGACCATCATCAACTGACCGTCATACGCCATAATCTGGCGATTTACACCCGGAGCAGGATTTTCCCACTTCAAATCTTTCTCAAACTGATAAGTTTCACTACATGTTTTCATATTTCTGTCTATTAATGGTTTATTATATTCTCGATTCATTTATAACTCATCTTTCATTAGTTATCTCATCCCATATTAACATCCTGTAATCAAGTTGTTAATTCACTGTATTTCAGAAGTTAATTCACCGTTCGTCAAGTGTTAACTGTTAAGTTGTCAAGTGTTAACAGTTGAGCCGATAAGTATTAATACTTGAGAAGACAGGTATTAATACCTGAGAAACGGAAAACTAATCATCATTTCATAAATACTCCGCAACGACCGTTCCAAGCATACATAGTGCCTTCGACCGTCAGGCGGTGCCCTTTCTCTTTGTCGGCATCGGTATTGCTCAAGCAAAGCATTACGGAATGCCCGCCTTTATAGGTTGCTTTCACCACTGTATAGGAAGCCGTATCCATCACGACTTTCACCTCTTCGCAAGATGAGGTCAGGTTACTGGAAGTTTCCATTACCACATCATATTCTCCATGCGTTTCGATGGAAGTGGCGAATGTATGGTTCTTCCGTGCTTTTTCCCTTATCAGGAAAGCGGTTTCGTTTCTCAAGTTGAAATCAGGGTCATTGGCACCCAGACGAAGCATCTTCATCTCTGTTTGCGCAGTAGTAGCTATACTAATAGTATAGAAACGATCCTTATTAACAAAGGTGAAGCTTGATGTATTTCGGCTCTTGTTCTGTCCCCAGGCTTCCAGCCAAAGATGCTGATAGCCGTCTTTCGTGCCAAGAGTTTTCAGTTCGTTAGTTGCTTTGGCGTAAGGGAAGTTCAGGGAAACGAAGTGCCCGTTATACCAGATAGGGTAATCGTATTGGTGCTCTTTGTCCGCATTTGCTTGCAGCACATCCAAGATTAACGGGAATTGCAGGAAAGGGGTAGTCACGTAAGCCAGTGTACGTTTCATCTCTATTCCGGGATAGGCATTGGTGTCTTTCGCCACCATTACCTGAAAATGTCCGTCGTTGAAATCATGGTAAATAATATCTGAATGATAACGGGAAGAGACTTTTATATCTCCGGCAAAGTGGGATGTTTCGTCCACGACCAATGTATTGTGCGCAATAGTCTGTTTGGCAAACGATTGGTTTTCACGGGTATAATGACCTTTGTACTTGGCTTCGATATTCAAGAAGCGGGAAGCACCGTAGTCGGGCAGAATCTCGTTCCCATTGTCGTAATAAGCCATTGTCAGTTTATCAAAATGTCCATGGCTCAAGCCGTGTGAGGTAGCTTTCAGTGTCAAGGCGCTGTTCAGATTAGAATCTGTGGAGCGGATTACGGCTACACCGCCTTCATCCCCCTTGCGCCCGTCACGAAATACACTGCTACGATAGATAATCGGAGCAGCTTCTCCGCGGGCAATATCACGGGCTACTTTAAAACCGCCGCTAGTAGGGAGATAAGTATGCTGGTACTTATTTGCAACGGACAGCAGTGATTTGTCCGAAGGATTAACATTATACAATATGTCTACCGCATATACCAGTTCCTGTGCGGAAAGCCCTTTCAGCAAGGCATCATTAATATGGAAGAATTCGCCTTCATAAGAAAGTTGTATCAATGTGGAGAGGGCTTTTGAAAGAATGCTATCCCGGTAATTGAAGATTTTCAAGTCCGGCAGTTTATTCTCGATGCATTGGGCGAAGATGACGAAAGGCCAGATGGCATAACGTTGATAGTAGGCTCCTTCCGTGAAGTAACCGTCGGGAGAGAACAGGTAATCCATCTGGCGGATAAAGCCGCCCCGTTTGCCTGTTCCGTCAGAACCGTAAAGTGCCTTCTTTACGTAATCTTCACGATTCATCGCAAAGCCAATCATACCGACGGCGGCCGTAGCCCATGTAGCATGGTTGTGCATTTTATTGAATGTCTTGTTATTTGCATGGTTGTCTCCCATACCGTCCATGATGAAGTCCGCCATCGGAACGAAAAGATTCTTCTCGATAGTGGCACGCTGTTTGGATGAGAGTGTGTTATAGATACAGTCATAAGCAACCGCTGTATGCACCAGCCATACACTTTCATTCAGTGTCTGCCAAAACAGACGTCCCGGGACGGGGGAAAGTTGCAGGGGGTGGAACCCTAAAGTAGGGTATAGTTTTGCATAGGCTTCCAACATATCGCCCACGTAGGCGGCATATTTCTTATCCCCTGTCAACTGATAGGCAACTCCACAATGGAACATGGCATAGTAATTGGATTTATGCTGTTCGTGTACCACACCGCCACCGCCATCTACGGGAACCGGTACGGAAACAGGAGAGTTTACTGCTGCATCGGCTGCGGCCAACACTTCCGAAAGAGATTTGTCGAATGCGGGTACTGTCCCCTTTCCTGCCCTCATCTCGTTCACTTCTTCCTGTGTGAAAAGAAGGGACGGATGTTGGGCAAATGAAAAGAGGTATCCACCTAAAACCATGAATATGCAAATAATAAGTTTTCTCATCTTACATCATTTTCTATTTCAATAATAGTATCGTATGACAACTGTTCTACTTCTTTTTCAAGCCGATAGAGAGTTTTTCCAGTTCGCTACCCTCAACCGGAGTATAATCGTATGCTTCGGCATTGATATATGCGGGACGGAAATTGTACATCTTTCCCTGTATTGCCTGGGAAGTGGTAGTCATCATTCTACCGGAATTCCACAGATTACAGTTTGCAATGCGTACTTTCTCCCAGGTCGCCTCATCCAGGCGGATAGTTGCCCCGCCGCGTCCGCTATTATCAAAATTGCAGTTCTCTACTGTCAGTACTTGCGGGCCAATCAGGCGCATGACACTTCCACGTTCTTTGTTGCAACAGTCTACAAAGGTACAATGTCTGATAGTAATATAAGGGCCTGCCGTACTTTCATCGCTTCCGCCACGATAAATATTAATAGGTAAACCCAACAGACGGTAGAAGGAACAGTTTTCAATCAACATGTCGTCGGCATTATAGCGACCTATATCATCTTTCTCTGCCGCATAGTTGATAGCATCTCCTGATAAATCGCGGAAAAGACAGTTGCGGATGGTAACGCTTTCGGCAAAAGTAGCTTTTGTTCCTTTAATGGCAAAGAATCCGCCTTCTCCGAAGTTCTGGAATTCGCAGCCGTCTACTATCAGTGTATAAGGTTGTATCATATCAAAGGCAGTAGAAATTCCTGCTTTAGCCAAAGCCTTTCCGGGCTCTAATACGCCATCGAATGTTATATTCTCAATGACCATTTTGCCGCCATCGGCAATAGTTACCATATTATCCGGCTTATCTCCGTTGAAACGGACAAGCGGCTTGTTGGCTGCATCGGCTGCACGGATAGTCAACGGTTTGTCAATGAACATAGCACGTTGGATAGGATATGTGCCTTTCGCCAAAATAATGACGCCACCCGGTTCTGCCGAATGAATGACTTCGGACAAGTTCGTTCCCGGAGACACATTGTATTCCTTATGAACATTCGCTGCTGGGTGTGCCACTTGGTTCTTAAACCAGGAAGCGCCTTTATCCTTACGTATCGCAGCATCGTCGGGCAACTGGGGAGCTTTTACTTTTTCCGTAGTAAATCCCGGAGCCGAGTAGTTCTTTGCCAATTGCACTTTGTTATCTTTGAACTGGATACCCGCTACGTCGTCAACGGCTATATAAGGCTGGTCGAGTCCTTTATTGATGATGATATTATCCGTGAATGAGACTTTTTCCGGTGCAAGAGTACGTTCCATATCCTTGCCTGTACCAAATTCTATATTCGTGCAATCTACGAATGTGTTACGGTACATCTTGACATCAACAACTTGACAATATCTATTAGGTAACGAATTGGGTACGGCATCCATAACTCCCAAAGCTGAGAAGAAACGGGTACCTGCCAAGCCGACCAATACATTATCGTAAATCTGATGTCCGGCATTGACGACACGGATACCGCCGGTATTGCGACGTCCGTTACCGATAAACAAATTATCATTCACAGTATTACGGTCACCATGACGCAGTGCTACCACTCCTTCACATTCCAACAGCGTATTGTTGCGGATGATGTTATCACTGGATTTAATAGAAATTACTTCCACTTCACCGGAGCAACGTTCGAACAAGTTATTCTCAATCACCGTATTTGAAGAACTGTAAGCTTGCTGGGAAGTTCCTACACGCATTGTTTCGGCACCGTTCGAGCCATACACGGGTCTTTCTCCAAAGTAGTTATGGTCAATCCGGTGATGATTTTCCAGACAACGTTCGTCGTTGAGGATGACAATCAATGTCACCCCCAAGTTAAGTTTTCCTGTCAACGAACAATGGTCTACTCTGTTGTGACGACCATAAAGCAATATATAGCTGTAAGCCTGGTCCCGGCGAGACGGATTGAATTTGTCTATCACACAATTCGTCAGACGACAGTGATTAGCCAGTTCTTGTCCGTTACGGAATTCTATTACGGAACCTTTGGGAGCGTATCCGTCAGTGAAATGCAATCCGCTGACAGATAGCCACTCGCCCGCTATCCGCAAGGTGGAACCACCTTCTACCTTTACCTTTCCGGGGTTCAGGGCTTCTATGGTAATAGGAGATTTCTCCGTTCCTTTGCCTATCCATTTCAACTGCATGTCCTTGTATTGACCGTCCTTGATGTAAATCCGGTCACCCGGTTGTGCAGTCTTCAAGCAGGAAGCTACTTCGGGGAGCGTTACGTCGTATCTTTTTGCAAAAGAGACTGACGGTAGCCCGATAAGCAGGAGAGCTATAATTGCCTTATGTATATTTCGTATCATCATTAATTATTGAACTTTTGAGTAATCGTAATCTTGTTTCTGCCAGTACATATCAAAGGTAATAGAACTTGCGGAAGGGTCTTTTTCCGTACCTTCTTTCATCTTGAAATCAGCACTCTTGATATACATCAGCCCTATGCGCTTCACATCCCTAACCGGATTCTTATCAGCTGCTTTATTGTCATATCCTTTCACATTGTAATAGAATACCAGGAACACAGCATCAATTGTCACATTAGTTTTCTCCACACCTGCTTCAAATTTATCTTTTGCCCAAGCATCAGTAGTAGGTGCAGCACTCACTGACGGCTTAATGCCGGCGCATGTTTTCTTTTCCACATCAAGCGGGAAAGTTATTTCATCAATCTTTTTGATATTGCCAGCTTTCACATTATTGACCAGCTCCGCACAATCCGGGTTAGTCTCCGGATCCAAATATGCAAATGATAATGCAGGGGTGCCATAATAGCTGCTCCCCCCCGTAATGGAAGCCTTACCGGAAGTTTTAAAATTCTTCAACTGCCCGTTAGAGTTCGCCGGACTATTGATAGCTAAATTGAATTTAGAAGATGAGCCGGAAATGAAAAAATAAGGATTTACAGAATTATAGTCTGTTTCGGACACAACCGGAATATTCGCTGTCTTACAAGTATTCTTTCCTGCAGCAGCAATAATATCCACTTCCTGGCTCCATACATCATTAGAATAAACCCGTCCTGTTTCCGGTGAGAAGAATGCAGAAGTCTCTCCAGCCTGTGCATGAATAGTCCTGTTCTCCCAATAATATACAAAAGCCACCCTTACAATAAATTCATCCGTTAATGTCGGTGTCTCACGACCGTCAAAATAAGAAATCTTTAACGGTACCATATTATCACCGTTCTTAAAGCTATCAGATGTAGGTACAACAAACTTTAATTCAGTTTCAGTCTGCAACGTAATAGTACACTCAATATCACCTAACAGCACTTTATCAATCTTATTTAGATATGCTCCCTCCAGCACTACCATATCTCCCACGTTGGCTGGTTCAAATACAGTAGTTGTAACCTCAGGCTGATAACGTTTCACCGTTAACTTGGGTGCGGACGAACTTGACGTCTCCACTTCTTTTGTTCCATCAAAATATTTAAATGTTACAATAGCCTTGTCACTTTCCACATAAGGAACCTTTACTACTATCTCATTCTCACTTTGTGAGATGATCTCTGCCTCATTTCCTTCTGTCCCGCCTTCGGCAGTGAAAAGAACAGCACTCACCACATTCATGGAACTACCGGAGAGCAACAAATTATTGCCCATTTCAACTTCCGAGGGCATTCCGGCCTGTGAAACGACAGGAGCCGGATATTCAAGGGTAAAATCTCCTTCGGACACACCCTCACCTATCGAATTTACCAATACAATTTTACCACTGCGTGCCTGATTTGTCACTTTCAAAGACAAACGCCGGTTGGACACTTTCTGTAGGATAACGGCTTTTCCACCACCGATAGTAGCACTTACCACATCATCCAAATATTCTCCGGTAACAACAATCTCACTACCTATGCTTCCACTCTCGGGCGAGAAAGAAAGGATTTCCGGTGAACTAACCGCCACATCCTTCATCGACGTAGAATCACAACCACACAAAAAGAATAAACAAACAAACAATGATGCCAGACTCCATTCTCTATATTGTTTCATATTCGTAAGCATTTAAAAGATTAATAACCCGTATTCTGTGCTATCTCTGGATTAATGTCAATCATACTCACCGGAATAGGCAGAAATGTTTGCCAATCTTCTATATCATTCACCGTATAAGAATATTCCGTATAAAGAAGCTCGCTGTTCAAGTAGTTGTTTACTGTCTGAGTAGCGATCCCCCAACGAAGAAGATCAAACCAACGCTGGTTCTCAAAAGCCAGTTCAAGCCTGCGCTCATTACGTACAGCCTTTCTAAAATCATAAAGACTTGGCAGGTCGGTCAGTGTATATGTAGAAACACCGGCACGTTCACAAACCATATTCAAATACTTCAGATTGTCTGCAGAAGGCCCCGAGATTTCATTTGTCAATTCAGCATAAAGCAAAGCAATATCAGCCACACGAATCACAGGCCAGTCACTCTCGCCATCATACTGTGTAGTTACAGGATTTACATACTTCTTACAGTAACGGCAATTACCTTCCGTCACCCACGTCTGAGTAGTTGTATTGAAATATTTCTGGGCGATATTCACATCCAGACGTTTATCAGCCCCCGCACCTCTTTGCTCGTAAGCTGCAATAATATTGTCAGTAGGAGTATTATAACCGGAAGAAGTACCGATAATCACATTTGCACCATTATTGACCGGAGCAAACATATTGCCGAACGGCGAACCGATACCGGCATTTCCCGAAAGGTAACGAACCGCAAAGATTATCTCCTTATTCATCTCATTGCCAATATCAAAAACCTTATCATAAGCCACAAGATCACTACCCGATTGCGGATTTCCCACAGATTCACTTTCGAGTACTTCCTTACACAGTCGGGCGGCACGGGCATATTTCTCGTCACCCGCCTGGTAGTGCGTAGCATATACTTTGGCAAGCAACGCTTTTGCCGAATTCAGGTCAGCACGTCCCAAGTCACCATCCGCCATCTTGCCGGGCAACAGTTCATTATTGACAATATTCTCCAAGTCTCCCTCAATAAGCGCATATACTTCATCCACCGTAGAGCGTTGCATATCACGGGCCACTTCAGAAGGAACCTTGGAAGTAACAATAAATACCGGCCCCATAAACGGACCAGATTGAAATACTCCAATGAACGAAGAAAAAGTACTTCTCCCTCATATTGGTTCCGCAATGTCTCGTCCGTCACTACATCAAGGTAAGAAATAACATTGTTTACCCGTGCAATTGTGGCATAACAGGCATTCCAATACGTTTTCACCCATTCGTTTTCCGGTACGATAGTACCCTGGTCGAGCTGTTCCACCAGTCGTGTAGTATTCGAAGAAGAACCTGCAGCATACATACGTCCGTTATCCGAGCGCAATTCTGTCATGGCCCACTCGTAATACATCACATCATGCAGGGAATTATAACAACCCAGCACCAGATTATTTACCGACGAAGCATCCTTCACATACTTATCCGCCGCCACTTCCGAATAAGGATATTGATCCAAATCACAAGCGGAAAATACCATGACGATTAACAATAATCCTATATAATTTATTTTTTTCATCGTTTTCCTCCATTAAAAATTAATATCAAAACCGGCAGAAATGGTAGAAGTCAACGGGAACCCACCACGCTGATACCCCGAAATCATTGCACTGGAATAATTACCGGATGTCATACGCGACTCCGGATTAATGCCTTTGTAGCCACTTCCCCAAATATAGAGCAAGTTACTGCCCGACACATAAAAACGTACACCTGATAACTTAATCTTACGGGCAGCAGTTGCCGGCAAGGTATATCCCACTGTAAAGTTACGCAGACAAGCATAAGAAGCATTTTGCAAAGGATAATCAGTAAGCATGAGGTCATGTCCCGTTTTCACATTCTGATAAGGCGTTTTTCCGTCACCCGGATGTTCTGCGCTTACCCAACGGTTCTTTGTGTACTTCTTGTTCCACTTCTTTGTTTCATTATAATATACATCACCATTAAGCACTGTGATGCCCTGTACACCCTGAATAAGGAATGAGATGTCGAAATCTTTAATTTGGAAAGTATTGGTGATGCCCCATGTGAAATCCGGGTAAGGAGTGCCCAACGCAACCCGGTCTTCAGGAGTCAAAGAGCCGTCATTATTGGTATCGACAATGCGTATTCCCCCCGGTGCATCGTCTGAAAAATGAGGATTAGCTGCAATCTCTTCCGCACTATTCCATACACCACACGTCTTGTATCCATAGAATTGAATCAACGGCTCACCCACTTTAGCAAGATAACCCTCATTTCTTTCACCTAAAGAAATCATTTGTTGTTCACCGCCTAACTCCAATAATTTATTACGCGAAAGTGAGAAATTTATATTAGTATCCCATGAAAACTTACGGCTTTTCATATTATGCGTATCAAGCTGGATTTCCAAACCTGAGTTACGGACTTTTCCTATATTATTCCAATAGTGTGTGTAACCGGTAAACGATTGCGTCGGTTGTTCGAACAATAACGCACGTGTCACTGAATAGTAAGCATCTATCGCCAGATTGATACGGTTGTTGAAAAGTCCCAAATCCAGACCATAGTTAAACTCATCAGTCTGCTCCCATGTAATATTAGAATTAGCCAGCGAAGAAGAGATATTCGCAGAACCATTAACCAATGAACCCGTACCTTTGCCGGTCACGTAATTCGCACTGTTCAATACCTCGAGGGCTGCATTATAACTGATACGGTTATTTCCTGTCACACCATACGATGCACGAAGTTTCAAGTTAGAAATAGCCTTGATACCCTTCATGAATTTCTCTTCACTCACGCGCCAACCCAGTGATACGGAAGGGAACCAGGCATTACGGTTTCCTTTGGAAAAGAGCGATGAACGGTCCAGACGTAGAGAGGTAGACAACAAATAGCGCCCCAGATAACTATAATTGACACGTCCCAGATAAGATTCCAATACAACATCCGGATATCTGAAAGTTCCCGTACCCGCTGTATTTCCATTACCCTCACTAGCCAACTCGTAAACAGTGGCAGCATTCAAAGTATGGATGTCATCCGTAGCAAATCCCGTCGCAGCCATAGCCACCCGCTGATTCCGTGTCTTTTCTACAGTATATCCCAATAAAGCGTCAAGACTATGGTCTTTATTCTTTCCAAAGTCCAAATGGTAACTCAAGGTATTCTCACTCAACAAATCAATATAAAGTGCACTGGAATAAGTAGCACGGCTTGCTTCCTTGTCTTTCGTAGCGTCCTTATTTGCATAATAATAAGAAGGGGCAAAACGAACATTCAAGCCGTTGGATGTCTTAAACTGTAATCCTTTACAAAGATCAAGCGTGAGATACATGCTGGCCAATCCTTGCATAGTCTCGCTCCAACGGAAAGTATTAGTCATTACGCTCGCCGGATTATTATTGGCAGAGCTAAATGGAGACGATTTTTCCAATACCCGGTTACCGTCGGCATCCAACAACGGATTTCCATCGGCATCCACGGCAGTCGGTGTCATAATATTGTTAAAATGGCTACCTCTTGCAAATCCGGTATATCCGGTCAGGTCTGTGCTATATGCATTGTGATAAACCGGTAAAAAAGAGGGAGTACGATAGAAATCAATAAAGTTATTTTTCGGACGTTCCGTCTTGCTATATGTACCGGATATATTAACACCCACCGTAGCTATCTTTGAGAGTTTGGTATCCACTTTAGTACGGAAATTCAGTTTGTCCAGTGAATTGTTGAGCATCACCCCCTGGTCTTTAGTATAGGCCGCTGAAATAAAATATTTCGTCTCTTTGCGTCCGCCCGAAACACTCATCTGCACATTCGTGATACCTGCCATATCACGCAAGCCCTCTTTCTGCCAGTCGGTAGTCCCCATCTGGCTTTCCAAATAAGCAGCCCCGCGAGCAGCACTCGGTACTTTCGGACCACCTAAGGCAGCTTCTTCTTCCAATAAGCCCAACCATTCGGAAGAAGTCATCATATCATGCAACTGATAAGCGTATTTAAATCCCTGATAGAACTTAAAAGAATATTTCGGTTTGTCCGGCGTACCGCTCTTTGTCGTCACCATAATCACTCCATTGGCAGCACGTGAACCATAAATAGCAGCCGAAGCCGCATCTTTCAAAATTTCAATAGACTTCACATCCGCAGCATTGATAGACGACAAACCACCGGATACGGGAAATCCATCTATGATAACCAACGGTTCACTATCTGCGGAAATGGAACCCGTACCGCGTACCCGGATAGAAGGAGTCACACCCACTTCTGATGTCTCATTAGAAACCGTCAATCCAGTCATAGCACCTTGCAAGGCAGTAGTGACATCACTCACCGGAGCATTAATCAGCTTCTCACCTTCCAACTTTGAAATCGAACCTGTCAAATGAGATTTCGCCTGTGTACCGTAACCGATTACCACAACATCATCCAACATCTTCGAATCTTCTTCCAACGTCACATTCACAACTGTACGTTTGCCAACCGCTTCCGCCTTATCAACGTAACCGATATACGAATAAACCAAAATTGTCTTGGAATTAGGAACCTTAATGGAGTATTTACCTTCAGCGTCCGTCACAGTACCGGTAGGAACGGCAGCGTCTTTCACTGTCACCGAAGCTCCAATCAACGGACCCTGTTCATCTATCACCTTACCAGTAACTACATGCTGGGAGTAAACGTTCAATGTCCCTACCAACAACAGGAACATCATCACGACTTTTTTAAAAATACAGGAGTTGTTCATAGATTAGTGTTTTAATTTCTGTGACAAACGTAACGATTAAAATTGGTAAACCAAAATTTTGGTCTACCAATTAATATTTATTAATAATTAGATATAAGCCGCTTATAAATAACACGTTACGCGTACCTCTATATAAAAGGACAGGAGAATATTTTTACTAGAAAGCTTTACTTTGAAAGATAATATTTGTACTTTTACAGCCGAAACGGAAAAGGTCATCTTTTTAAAATATTTATATCTTATGAAAGACGAAATCAATTCGCAACCAGTTAAGCATGTAATAGAACACATAAAAAAACAAATATCAGAACGTCAGATTTTACCGGGAGAGCGTCTCCCTTCTGAGCGTAAATTATCCGAACTTTTGAAAGTCAGTCGGTCACATGTTCGCGAGGCATTGCAGAAACTGGAATTATACGGTATTGTAAAAACATATCCTCAGAGTGGAACAGTGGTATCCGAATTCTCCAAAGACCAGTTGGATACTATGATTACCGATGCATTGAAAATCAGCAGATATGATTTTTCAAGCTTGGTTTATGTACGTGTACTTCTGGAAATAGAGGTCTGCAAATTATGCGCAGTAAACCGCACAGAAGAGGATTTGAAGAATATCGAAAACACGCTTGTCGAACTGGAAGAAAAGTTTGATACAGACCTTCGTGTCGAAAAAGATTTTGCCTTTCACCAGGCCATTGCGCAAGGCGGACATAATCCGGTTATCAGTTCACTCCTGCTTATTATTACTCCCGATATTTTAAAATATTATCAAAAATACAAAGTTTGTGCTGTTCCTCAAAAAACGGTTCATGCAGAACATAGGGAAATGTTACAGAAGATAAAAGATAGGGACAAAGAAGGAATGAAAGAACTGGTGCTCCGCCACTTGGCCAATCTGATTGATTTTGCTAAAATGTCCGCGAAAGGCGATATCCCGGAATTCGAATACGGACATATCTAAGATACGTAAAAGAATAGATTTAATTAGCTGTATGCGAGAAACTATCCAGTCTCTTGTATACAGCTAATCCTATTTAATAAGCAATGTTCTATTTTTAATATTATACAAGGAAATGGCC
>ULOD01051040.1_pt1 | contig 13622 bp, 11 predicted proteins | sample 1952351 | NCBI WGS metagenome assembly ULOD01 (sample SAMEA4835596, study PRJEB28245) | human gut metagenome | biome: gut microbiome; material: fecal sample | place: Denmark | collected 2008 | reverse complement strand
TATCAACATTGGTGTTTTAATTTTCTAATGTATTATACAGATAAACCAAATGTATTTCACAACAAAAGCTAGAAATCCCATACAACATTTTATTTATACTAAAAACTTCTATTTTTACTTTATATAAAGATAATATTAGTACTTTCATATGATTCAACTGTCAAATAAATTTCAAATCAATTCAAATCCCATACAACATTTTATCTATATTAAAAATATTTACACTTTACTTAAAGTAAATATTGAGTTTTTCATATCATCCAACTGTCAAAAAAAGAATAATTCAAACGAACTATCCTTTCTTTGGTTGAATCCAATACATACTTTCTGCGACACGAACCTTCAAACCATCCATTATCATTTCTTTCTGCTGAAAGTTAGCCAAAACATTCAAGCGATTCCAGAAAGTTCTTTCGCAAGTGGATTTTCCATCAATAAAACATTCCATTTTGCGTCTCCCTCGACGTCTATCATAGAATATTATGAATCCGCTTACAAGTCTTGACTTTTTTAATTTTTATGATTCGTTATTTTACTGAAATAACTGTGTATCCCGCATTTGTCACGGCATCACTCAACATCTGATCTGTGACATTCTCCGTGCAGTTTAATGTAGCTGTTTTTTCATCTAAACTAACCACTACATCACTTACACCTTCTACTTTACTTAAGGCATCCTTTACATGTGCCACACAATGCATGCACATCATACCATCTACTGTTACTACTTTTTTCATTTTCTTTTCCTCCTTATATTCAACGGGAATATAACCCGCATCTTCAACCGCTTGTCTTAAAGCCACCTTATTCACTTGTTGCACATAGTCAATATCGGCCTTACCTAAATTATAATCCACACGAACTTCTTTTACATTTGGAACCTTCTTTAAAGCATCCTCTACTAACCATGCACAATGTCCACAAGACATACCATTAATATGCATTGTGTACGTTTTGACTTCTTCACTTTGAACTTTAGGTTTAAAATAACGAAGTCGCAATGCGTTTGTGACAACACAAACACTACTCAAAGACATACATGCAGAACCAATCATTGGTGATAATCGAAGCCCAAATGCCGGATACAATAAGCCTGCCGCAACTGGAATTCCTAGAATGTTATAGAAGAAAGCCCAGAATAAATTCATCTTGATATTCTTGATGACATCATTTGATAAATCGATTGCCGTCACTACATCCAATAAAGAGCTTTTCATCAAAATCACATCCGCACTATCCAAGGCAATATCGGTTCCAGCACCAATCGCAACCCCAATATCAGCACGCATTAATGCAAGCGCATCATTGATTCCATCACCCACCATCATAACCTTCTTACCTTGTTCTTGAAGCCTACGAATTACACTCTCCTTATCTTGTGGCAACACATCACTAATCACTTCATCCACACTTAAAGATTTACCAATCGCATTCGCTGTTTTTTGATTGTCTCCAGTCAACATAACCACACGCATATTCTTCTTTTTAAATTGTTCTAATGCAACCTGACTCGTACTACGAATGGTATCCGCCACACTAATTAAACCGATCACATTTTGATCTTTCACAAAAATCAATGGAGTTTGACCTAAACTTGCATAAGCATCTAAGTCTGATAAAACATTTTGATTTATTTGAATATTTTTCTCTTCTAATAACCTTTTATTTCCTGCCAAATACACATATCCATTTAGCTTAGCCTGAATACCACGACCCGAAATGTTTGTGAATTGTTCAGGTTGTTGAAGCTTTATATTTTTATCTTTCGCATACTCCACAATGGCCTGTCCCAAAGGATGTAAAGAACCACTCTCTAAGCTTGCCGCCATTGAAATAAAGTCATTCATACTAATATTTGTATATACCTTAACACCTTGAACACTTGGCTTTCCTGAAGTAATCGTACCCGTCTTATCCAATACAATCGTATCAATCGAATGTAGCTGTTCTAATATGGCAGCCGACTTAATTAAAATCCCATTTTCCGCAGCCTTACCCGTACCTACCATAATCGCAACTGGCGTAGCTAAACCTAAGGCACAAGGACAAGAAATCACAAGTACACTAATCGCATTGGATAACGCAAATTGAATCGTTTGACCACTGATCAACCATGCGACAAATGTAATCAATGCGATTAAAATCACAACAGGAACAAACACTCCACTCACTTTATCTGCCAAACGAGCAATAGGGGCCTTTGAATTACCTGCATCATCGACTAGCTGAATGATCTTAGCCAAAGTTGTATCTTCACCTACTTTTTCAGCCTCAAACTGAAAAGTACCATTCTCATTCATAGTAGCTGAAATGACTGAATCCCCTACATTCTTTTCTACCGGAAGACTCTCACCCGTAATCGCCGACTGATCCACATAACCTGTACCCGAAATGACTTTACCATCTACTGGAATTCTTTGTCCCGGACGAATTACAACTACATCATGAATTCGAATGCTTTCACTCGACACAACAATTTCTTTACCATCCCTTAAGATCGTCGCATTTTTTGGTGCTAAGTCTACCAACTTATCTAAGGCATCACTCGTTTTTGCCTTGGATCTAGACTCCAAATACTTTCCAACACTAACCAAAGTCACAATTGTTGCGGCCGACTCAAAGTATAAAGAGTGCATTGCCCTATGGGCCATTTCCATATTCTGCACACCAAAATAATAGGCCATCTGATAAATACCGACCACGCCATACACAAAGCTTGCACCTGAACCCATCGCAACTAAAGAATCCATATTGGCCGACTTTTTAATTAAAGCCTTAAAACCTGTAATAAAGAAATGTCTTTGAATAAACAATATAAATAGACATAGAATCAGCTGTGTTAAGGCTGAAACCATCATCCATTCCATACCCTCTAAAATAGGAAGGCCCACCATAGGCCCCATCGCAATTAGAAGTAAAGGAACCAATAAAACTAAACTCAAAATCAATCTTTGTTTAGCACTTCTTTGATCCGATTCCACTCGATTTTGCCGATCCTGCCATTCTTTACGAACCTCTGTCTTTTGACCATGCACACTAGCTCCATAGCCAATCTGTTTTACAGCTTCACAAATCGTTTGTTCATTCACCTTATCTTGATCAAATTCAACCTTCATTGAATTCGATAATAAAGAGACATCACAATGACTCACACCATCTAACTTACTCACAACACGAGTTACATTAGCCTGACAAGCCGCACATGTCATGCCTGTCACATCAAATTTTTCTTCCATTAAAACCACCTACTTTAACTTCTTTACTAAATCCATAACCTCACTCATGATTTCTGTATTCCCATTTTGCACATCCTCAACAACACACGTATTTAAGTGTTCCTGCAAAACAATGTATCCAAATGCCTGCAAAGCACTCTCTACAGCCGCTACCTGCACTAAGATGTCGCCACAATAACGATTCTCCTTCAACATATTCTCAATTCCATTCAATTGTCCTACCATACGATGAAGACGATTCGTCAATTGTTTGATTTCTTTCTCATCTCTAGGCTTATGCTTTTTATGACAACACTCACTCATTGATCTCACCTCGACATAATGATATACCCCCTATAGGTATATTTCAAGTGATATGATTTGTGGCATAATAAAAGAAAGGAAAAAACTCTATGAAATATAATTATTACGTGTACCTGCCAAGAATTGGAACCATTCTTGTCATGTTTTTAACGTGCAGTGCACTCTTCTCAAAAGAAATCTTTTTTAATATCATATACCTTGTTTTTGTCGTGCTCTTTAGCCAAATTCTATTTATATATGAAAAAAGACTATTAAAAAACAATGAACCACAATACGAAAAAATCAGTTTTCGCGATTCATTGTTGATGTATCCCATTCTATTAAAAATTGAACTATTCCTATTTGCGATTGTCAGCCTATTTAGTATATTGATCCTTCTATGCATCAATAAAACCATTATGGCACTAATCACATTTGGAGTTATCACAATTATTATTTCACTCTATTTCAATATGCGAAGGCACTAGTAAACGTCATTAAAGAGTAAGACAGTTCTGATTTTATCGTCTTACTCTCCTTTTTATTTTTTGAATAATTATAAACATTTTTTATCTATACTTCTCTAAGTTGCTTTAAATATATCATTGCTCATTTTACTTGGTTTATCTCCAACTGGACTCATGCCGTGCCCGCACACATTAAAAGCGAACCCTACCATTATTGTGATAGTGATTCGCTCGTTTGATCTGCTTTTTCTGTTTGCCGCAACATGCGATATCCAACCCCCACATGCGTCTGAATATATTTAGGATTTGAAGTGTCTGGCTCAATCTTTTTACGCAATGTAGCCATAAACACACGAAGACTTGGAGTCTCTGTACCCTGAACGCTTCCCCACACTTCTTGCATGATATAATTATGTGTTAAAACCTTATCGGTATTTTTAGCTAAAACACACAACAATTTATATTCAATCGGTGTTAAATGGATTTCATGACCATTCTCATATACACAACCCTGTGCATAATTGATTGTCAAATCTCCATTTTCATATACACTCTCATTTACACTTATGGTCTGACTATTATTTAATCTTCGAATTGTTACACGAAGTCTAGCTAACAATTCATCCACTGAAAATGGTTTTGTCAAATAATCATCGGCCCCTAAATCTAAAGCTTTCACTTTATCTTGATCTTCACTTCTTGCCGAAACCACAATAATTGGAATATTTGACCAAGAACGAACCTTCTTTATAACTTCCAAACCATCCATATCTGGCAGTCCTAAATCTAGAAGCATAATGTCCGGATTATAAGAAAGCACATTCATGATTCCTTGCTTCGCTGTTTTTGCCAGACGAAACTGATAATTTTCCATCTCTAGAGTTGTCGTAATCAAATTCCCAACCGCAATATCATCTTCAATTACTAAAATTTGAACTTTATTCATACAACTTTACCTCCACTGCATCCAATACAAACTTAAAACAAGCTCCATGAGGCGTTACATTCTCAACCCAAATCGTACCACCATGCGATTGAATAATAGATTTACACAAAGATAGACCTAGACCCATGCCACGTCTTGTATCTCCACCTCGATTGTTTTCCGTATAGAACATCTCAAACAATTGATCTGGATGTAAAACACCATTTCCATCATCTTGAACTTCAATTAAAATTTTATCCTCAACCCGCCTAGCATTCAAAGAAATATTTGAATTTTCAGGCGTATATTTGATCGCATTATTTATTAAATTCACTAAAACCTGAATAATCAAGCGTGCATCCATATTAGCCATCAATAAATCATCCTCTAAATGCATAGAAATATTATGTTTACGTTTATTACGACCCAAATGATGAATGGCCTCTCTAAAAATATCCTCAATCATTTCTGGTTGTAAATTCAACTGCATCGTACCATTTTCAATTCTCGTTATAAACAATAAGTTTTCCACCAAATCATACAACCACATCGCATCATTATAAATATCTTGATACAATTCCTTCTTCTTTTCTTGTGAAAACGCATTTTCGTTTTCCAACAATAAACCGGCATTGCCTGAAATACTAGTCAGTGGCGTTCTTAAATCATGCGAAATCATACGTAATAAATCGGCTCGCAACGCCTCTTGTTTGGCTTGCTGCTCAATTTTTAGATTTTCTAAACGAATCATTTCCTTCTCTAAAGCCATACCACACTCGTCCAATATCGCAAGCCACAAATTTTTTTCAAAAGAATCTATCTTATCTTTTAATACAATTCCAACCACGCCTAACACTTCGTGCGTTCCATTAATAGGTAAATATAAACACATCGAATCCGAATGATAACTCGTTGTCTTTCCAGCCTCATGCCTATTTTTATAAACCCAAGCCACAATATCCGTTTCTACAGGACACTGTCCTAATAGAATAGGCTCATCATTATGTGGATACAACACTAAATCCGTATCCAATAATTTATGCAGTTGTTTTAACATCGAAGCATAGATCGCATTCATATCATTCGCCTTTTGAAGCATCTGGCTCATCTCCAATAAGACTTGCGTACGATACACTTGTTTGGCATTTTCGAAAGATTGTTTCTTTAATCTTGTCATTAATGAACTAGATGACATGGCCACCACAAACATAACAATATATGTCGTAATATAGCTTGGATCACTCAACAAAGAAAAGTAGGGGTATGTAAAGAAAAAGTTAAAGCATAACACTGAAAATAAAGACGCCAACAAACTATAGATATATCCACTTGTCCAAATGGATACAAATACAATGCCCAAGATATAGATCATAATAGGCGTTGTAATCAAAAATTGAAAGTGCATAAATCCCTTGCCAATAAGCGTATAAAGAAAAAGAATCCCCATCATTTTTAATGTATCTTTCAATGAAAAACTCAAAAGATTAAAATTAAAATGAAACATGCGACGATAATCCTGCGGATAATTCACAGAATATATATCAATATCTTTCAACTTAAACAATGCTTGTTTCGCCAAATTTTTTTCTAAAACAACACAATCCACCTGAGAAACACCCACATATTCCACAAGCTGAGGCAATACATCCTGTCCATAAAGAATCGTTACTTTTGCCCCTTTACTCTCCGCATACTTAATATTTTCACGTAAACAACTCTTTGATGCCGCACTTATCCCCTCATATTTTGGAGTTTGCACAAAAATAGCACTCAATACTGCATGATTGCTTTTCGCAATTTGAGCCCCCTTATCAATAACTCTAGAATTATATTTAGAAGCCGTTAAACATATTAATACATTCGCCATAAAGCTAGTATAACACAAGCCCACAAAGAATCATTCATATTAACATTGTCTTAACATAGTGTTAGAATACTTTATGAAATCTTAATACAGACTAGTGTAGAATGTTTTAAGATATTAGGATAGGTGGTTTTATGTTTAAAAAACGTATGAAACGCATTACCCCAGGACAAATGATCATCCTCAGTTTTGCGACTATGATATTTATCGGTGCCTGCCTGCTTATGCTTCCATTTTCCACAAACGATGGTAAGGGCGCACCATTTTTAGATGCATTATTCACTTCAACCAGTGCCTCCTGCGTAACCGGACTGATTATGCATGACACAGCACAATATTGGTCCCCCTTTGGACAACTCATTATCTTGATTCTGATTCAAATTGGAGGTATGGGCGTCATTACAATGGCCATTCTACTCTTTGTTCTTGGAGGCAAGAAAATTGGTTTTAAACAAAGATATTTTATGCAACAATCTATTTCTGCCCCAAAACTAGGGGGTATTATCCGAAACACAAAATGGATTCTAAAAGCTGCATTATGCGTCGAAGCACTAGGTGCCATCTTATTAGGCATACGCTTCTTACCGCGTTTTGGACTTGTCAAAGGCCTATGGTATTCCATATTCCATTCCATCTCTGCCTTTTGTAACGCAGGCTTTGATTTAATGGGCACAAACCAAGCTTACTCATCTTTAACAGGATATGCCGGTGATATTTTAGTATCCAACGTCATTGCAGCACTTATCGTACTTGGTGGTTTAGGCTTCTTTGTCTGGAAAGATGTTGTTCAATACAAACGTCATTTGCACAAATATTCCTTACAATCCAAAGTTGTGCTATTTACGACAGCCACTTTATTAATTATTAGTACACTCTACTTCTACATCAATGACTTTAGCCATTGGAATATGCGTCTAGCCGATCAAATCAACGTTTCCATTTTCCAAGCCGTATCCCCAAGAACAGCTGGATTTAATACGATTGATTTAAACAAAATGAATCAAAGCAGCATTTTCTTTATGACACTATTAATGTTGATAGGAGGAAGTCCACAAGGTACGGCCGGAGGATTTAAAACAACAACATTAGCCGTATTGATTCTAAGTATTCGTGCTGTATTCAATCATAAACAAAACCCACAATGTTTTGGAAGAAGAATTTCCATGGACACATTAAACAATGCTACAGCCTTATTTATGTTATTTATGGTATTATTCTTTACAGGAGCACTCCTTATTTCGGCCTTCGATCAACTACCCATTCTTGACGCCCTATTTGAAGCGGCCTCTGCCATTGGAACCGTTGGACTTACATTAGGAATCACACCCACACTATCAAGTGCATCACATTGTATTTTAATTTTCTTGATGTTCTTTGGAAGAGTTGGAGGCTTAACTTTACTTTTAGCCATTTCAAAACATCAAGTTGTCGCAAACGCAAATTTACCACAAGAAAATATCACAATTGGATAACAGGAGGAACATATGAAATCAGTATTAATTATTGGTATGGGACGTTTTGGACGTCACATGGCACAAAAACTATATGATTTAGGGCATGACGTTTTAGCCATTGATAAAAATGAAGAAAAAATCAACAAAGTATTATCTTATGTCACGAATGCACAAATTGGAGATTCTACCGACGAAAGTTTTATTGACTCACTAGGCGTATCGAACTTTGATCTTTGCGTTGTAGCCATTGGAGATGACTTTCAAAGTTCACTCGAAACAACAGCCCTATTAAAAGATTATGGATCAAAACTTGTTGTCGCAAGAGCCGTACGCGATGTACACGCTAAATTCTTATTGCGCAATGGAGCCGATGAAGTTGTATATCCTGAAAAACAAATTGGTAACTGGGCCGCCGTACGTTTTTCAAGCGAAAACATCTTTGACTACGTACAACTGACTCCAGAATATTCCATTTATGAAATTGCCGTACCAACCGCTTGGATTGGAAAAGCCATGTTAGAACTCGATATTCGTAGAAAATACCATATCAACATTCTAGCTACAAAAATCAATGGAATTCTAGACCCACTTCCTAGTGCTGAACATACTTTCCAGGAATCCGAAAACATTCTTATTCTTGCACAAAATTCAGACGTACAAAAATTCCTTCGTTTTTAATGAAATCTTAACATGACGCCTCATTCTTTTACACCGTTTAAACATTGAAAATTCTACAATAAAGGTGTAAGAAAGAGGCGATTATTTATGTTAGGAATTTTATCAATAGGCTCCGTAATCTACATTTCTTTCTTAGTCCCACGACTCTTAAATCACATCTTAAATATCACTCACCATTAATGTATGCCACGAGCATACCAATTATCCCCATTTTTAAGTTATAAATATACTTAAGAATGGGGATTTTATTATTATGAAAACATGGAAACTAGTCAGTGGAATCATTTCCATTGTATTAAGTGTATTTGTCGTATTCCAAAGTATGATAGCAGGCCTTGCAAACGCACTAGAAGTAAGTGGAAGTACAGGACTTGTTGTTAGTATATGCATGCTTTGTGGAGGAATTGTATCGATTGTATCTAGAAAGAACAATTCAAAAGGAACCAACATTGCACTTCTAATTCTATTTAGTTTAGCTACATTAACAGGCTTTGTACTTGCAGAAAATTATTCAGACCTATATATTTGGTCAGCATGGTGCTTGATCAATGCAGTACTTGCCTTCATCTCATTAAGAAAAGGTGCCAGTAAAATCTGACACCTTTTAAAAACGCTTTACTTATCAAATAAATAGATGCTTTTACACATTTTTCCGCACTTTTTAGTATTAATTTAACACATTTTTCCGAGGTTATTAGTACCCTTTTTACACATTTTTTCTGAAGCATAAAAAAAGACAGCAATTAAGCTGCCTATCTTACCATATCACGAGTGATGTCTTTTAAGCTTTTAGCCCCACACATCTCCATAGTATCTTGAAGTTCACTGCCAAGTTTATCCACTAAGACTTGAATACCTTCTTCTTTTGCTCCATAGATCGCATTCACAAATGGACGAGCTACAATGACAGCATCCGCACCTAATGCCAAAGCCTTAAAGATATCGACACCATTACGAAGTCCACCATCCACAAAGATTTTCATACTGCCATCTACAGCTTTTACAATCTCTTCGAGTACTTCAGCAGTTGCAGGCGTCTGATCTTGAACTCGACCACCATGATTCGAAACCACAATTGCACTAGCTCCCGCTTTTTTTGCCTTTAAAGCCCCCTTCACACTCATAACACCCTTCACAATAAATGGTACAGGTGTATTTGAAATGATTGCCTTTAATTGTTCTGTATTCATTCTTCCTGCAGGAGGCTGACACCCCTTTAAGAAAGGAAGTCCAGCTGCATCTACATCCATAGCTACCGCAAAGGCATTACTGTTTAAAGCTAAATTTAGCTTTTCCAAATAAGTCTCTAAGCTCCAAGGTTTAACGGTTGGAATACCATACCCATTATTCTCTTTAATAATTCGTGTCGCATTTTCCATTATACTAGGATCTTTTCCATCTCCTGTAAACGCACAAATGCCAGCTTCTATACAACCTTTTACTAAGATATCATTATATCCATTATCATCATATGCATCTGAATAGTGCATGGCTACAGCTCCTACAGGACCTGCAAAAATCGGATATTTAAATGTATGACCAAATAGTTCTAATTCTGTACTTACTGGCTCATTATCTGTAATTGTATCCATATTTACACGAATGTTTTTCCAAGCATCATAGTTACGCATCGCAACATCCCCAATCCCTTTAGCACCAGGACCTGGAATCGTATTTCGACATGCCTTTCCATCACATACAGGACAAGACTTACATAATTTTGTCCCCATCACTTCACGACTTTTTTCCATCAATTCCATATAATTCATAATCATTCCTCCATTACATTCGCTATAACTAAACCTAATATTCCGGCTACCAGTTTCACAACCACAAACCAAGTCACACTTGCAGGATTGACTGAGGCAATAAAACCGAGTTGTCCGCCAAACACAAAAGCCCCACTCAATGAAAAGGCAGCATTTAAAATCTTGCCCTTCTTATTCATCTTACTAAATAAAGGAAGCATCGCAATACTTGTTCCAAAAGATAAGATAATTCCCATGACCGAATACTTATTAATATTTAATATTTGACCTACTCTTTCAATCTGACTCGAAAACTTTCTTAATACAATTTCACAAAATACTAAAGAACCACACACAATAATACTCATTTGAAATACAATGCGTAGTGCTTCATTGATTAATGTCACATTTGTGAAGTTCATATTGAAAAAGAAGGTTAGACAAACTAGAAAAAAGAAAATATACCCAAGCATTTGTACTAATTTAGAAAATACGGTTAATACCACAATTAATGTTTTAAATGAAATAAAAAATAAACCAATCAAAATAGCACAAATAAGAATTACGGGTAAAAACACAATCAAAAAATGATCAATATGCAATAAAAAGCCACAACCAATAAGAATAGGTAATAAACCTAAAATACCATACACAACTCCTTTTAAATAGTGATTCAAATCATCTTTATCCAGTTCATTTAAAAAGATTGGCAATTGAAAACTAATCAAGCACCCCAAAGTAGATGTTAATAATACACCACAGAAAATCAAGATATTATCTGCATGTGTCATAGACTCTATAATGGAATAGCCTCCAAGATCTGGCGCCAACAAACTCGAAATAATCATTTCTTTATTTTCAAATAAAGTGGCATGACCATTTAAAAACGCAATCGCAATACAATAAAAGCCTCCTACGCTCATCATAAAATCGCCCATCGTTATAATGCCTCGATCAAAAGAAGTGGCTAGTCCAAGTCGATTCTTAAACATCTTGTCAAATAAGCCTAAAGCGGCAAAGCATAATAAAATAAAAATAATCGGATTCATGCATTCATTCTATTATAATAATGAAAAAAAGTCGAAGAAAATTTCTTCGACTAATGTGCGTTACTTGCTGCAACTTTTACTCTAGACCACAAATCCGCAATGATCTTACGTGTAATTTCATCATATTGGAATACTTCATCTTTATCGTAACCAGCACGAGGTGTATATGCGTTAATACCATCATAATCTCCGCCTTTACCACCAAGTTCTTCCATAACTTCTTTATTTGGTGAAGTATATCCAACATAACTCGAATTATCCATAGCTGCATCATAACTAGTAATATAACGAATAAACTCATTCGCAAGCTTAGGATTCTTCGCATTCTTAGGAATAACCATCGCATCTGACCATAAGTTTGTTCCACTCTTTGGCATATAGAATCCCATATTTTCATTTTCTGACATGACATAAGCCGCATCTCCAGAATAAATAAGTCCTAAAGCCTTTCTAGCCTGTGCCATATTATCAATAATTTCATCTGTTACAATTTCTGGATCCATTGTCTGAACACATTGAATCAACCAGTTATATGCATCATTCAGTTCATCTTGACTTGTCGTATTCATTGAATATCCCAATGCTTTTAATGCCATCATGAATGAATCTCTTTCAGAATCATATAGATAGATATCTCCCTTAAATTTCTGATCTAAGAAAATATCCCATCCATCTTTTTCCAAATCTTCTTCAGATACTTTTGTCTTATCGTATACGATACCAACAGTACCCCAGAAATAAGGAATTGAATATTCATTCTTTGGATCATACGGAAGACCTTTTATCGCATCCGCCAATTCACCTAAACATTCTTTGCGAGTTTCTGGCTCTAATTTTTGAAGCATTTTTTCCTGCATCATTCTTTGAATCATATAATCACTTGGAACCAATACATCATACGCATCGCCATTGGCAACCTTAATATACATCTGCTCGTTTGAATCAAAGTTATCCATGATAACCTTAGCTCCCGTTAACTCTTCAAAACCTGAAATGATATTTTCACCTGTATATTCACCCCAGTTATATACATGTAAAGTTTGTCCTGCATAAGGCTGACTACCAGCTGATTTATTCAAGCCAAATAAAGAGGCCACTAAACCAACTACCACAACACCCGCAACAGCCCATTTCCAAGGTTTATTTTGTTTTGAAGGGCTTGTCTTTTTACGAATCATTGGCAAGACATTCACAATTGTTAGAGTGATTGTGATCAACAATACAACCAATGTACTAATCGCATTTACACTTGGATTAATACGCTTAGACATTGTATACACCATAATACTCAAGTTCTTTACACCTTGACCCGTTACGAAATAGGAAATAACAAAATCATCAAATGACATTGTGAACGCAATCAAAGCACCCGAAACAATACCCGGCATAATTTGTGGCACAATAACTTTCACCAAAGCTTGCCAAGGCGTAGCCCCTAGATCCATTGCAGCATCGGCCAAGTTTGGATCTAATGATTTGATCTTAGGCATAATACTCAAAATAACATACGGAATACAGAAAGCAATATGTGCTAATAATAATGTCACAAATCCCTTTTCAATTTGGAAAGTAATAAATAGAAGCATCAATCCAATGGCAGTAACAATTTCAGGGTTCATGATTGGAAAATCATTGACCTGACTGACAAAAGCACGCAATACTTTCTTTGACTTTGATAAACCAATCGCCGTAATCGTACCGATGATCGTAGAAATAATTGTTGCCAATAAGGCAATAATAATTGTGACATACAAAGATTCCATCATACCGTGGTTTTTAAGCATAGCCTCATACCAACGTAACGAGAACCCTGTAAAGTGTGTTAATGATTTTGAACTATTGAAGGAAAAAATAATCATGAATAATATTGGTGCATAAAAGAACACCAATAATAAAGCCATGCCTACTTTACCTAATAC